>JAEEGL016064024.1_pt1 | contig 19464 bp, 24 predicted proteins | sample 9134231 | NCBI WGS metagenome assembly JAEEGL01 (sample SAMN16246548, study PRJNA631951) | gut metagenome | biome: gut microbiome; feature: rumen; material: fiber-attached | host: Bos | place: Iran: Karaj | collected 2018-10
AGCGTTTCAGCGTTTGCCTAGCGTTTCAGCGTTTCAAATCTGTATTGATTGAAACTCAAATATAGCGTTTGCGTTTCAATGAGTGCAGAATATGCACATTGTTAAATCATTCACAGCGTTTGAAAACTACAACCAACAACAAAAACAAAAAGGAAGGTGTTACAATGTACCCTGTAACTCGCAAGTATCGCCTCAATTCTATGAGGTATGCACAGTGCCATGTAGCAATCACAAACGACATGAACTGTGACAGCGTTTCGATTGAGCTTATATCCTATAGCACAAGCGTTTGCAAAATCATTCTTTCGCGTTCCAGTGTAGGCAAAACCGCAGAGCTTTACGCTAGCGGAACTTATAGCGTTACCACCGCACGACACATTAATCGCTTTACGCATGAGTTTTGCGGATGCAATCTCTACCATGAAGTCAAGAAAGCATGTGGCGCTTATGGTGAATACCGCAAAGTTTGCGACATAGATTTTGATAATGCAATGTCCGAAGCGGTTCATTACATGAACGGCTATAGCACTAAATACTATGGGAGTTATTAACAATGAACACACCATGTGAACTTGACGGCTTTTGTCCTTACTCCAATGATCCTACACCTCACACCTGTGACATGTACTGTGATTACGAATCATACGCAGGATATGAATATTACGAAGAATACGATTATGAGGATGAATAATATGAAATACTACAGAGCTAAAGGCGAGTATCACGACTACTTCACCGGGAATACCACAATTCCCGGTGAGCTAGTGACACAGCGTGAACGTGACACAAAGTTCCGGTTCCTGAATGACAACGTATTTGAACCTGTACTATGTTCAAGGCGTGACACCTATATATCATTTGGCGTTCGCAAAGCGTACACTGATGCAAAGCTAACCATTCTCTAGCGATTCAAGCGCTCCAATTTGGAGCGTTTGAGCCAGCGCTCAAACCACTTGAGCGTTCGCTCAAGCGTTTGCTTGAATACAACAGAACAGGAGGACCACCATGAGAGTAATGCTCTACGAATCTAACTCCTCAAACCACACCACCTACGACAATGTCTCAAGCGTTGTGATGTTAGAGGACGGCACGTACCAGCTCATCATGACAGACGAGGAAATGTCGCAGACAGTAACTCGCACAGGTTCATGGGAGAACAAGGTATTGATTGAAAAGGCACAGGTGTCGACATGATAGACGGCGAGAGATTCAAAAACTTAGAGATTGAAGCGCTTGAGGAAATTCATAAGTGGGCTGATTTAGATTGTGGCAAGGTAAGGTGCTGTGAATGTCCATTTGAACTTGATGCGTATTATCCAGTTACAGAGTGTCATGGAGTAAAATGCGCTTTAGCATACGGAAAAGCGCTCTATAGGAGGCTAACCGAATGACCCGCACGTACCTAATAAACCTAGCGAATCAGGTTCGTGAGCGTCCCACTGACTCCTACCCCTCCGCTAACAACCACGGTATGGTGTATGAAGGACGCTTCATGAGAAAGCCCATACACTGTCTTTACACCACAAGAGGAATACTAGTAGCAGTTCACTACAACAGAATCCTATATCTAATTACCAACGTAGGCAATACAGCAATCAGATTTGACATTTCAGAATTTTACAAAGACCATCAATGCAACACAAAAGTCTACCTATTTCAAAACTCCTACGCCTTATCCTTCATAGATGAGGACGGTCGCTTTGGTTCAGAAGCCTCAGTAAACAAATCCTTCGCTTGTGACTATATGGACCTCATCCCACTTCCTCAACTGTGATTCCACCTAACCCTACAATACTTGCACGCACATTGTAGGGTTACATGGAGGCACAGACCTCCAAATAATAATCTTTTATAAAGGAGACAAAACCAATGGCAAAACCTCGCATGATTACTCGCACCATCAGTACCACCGTAGCAGACGTCCTTTGTCTGGACATTGAAACAGGAGAGGCTTGCAATCGTTCCTTCACCTTTCCTGGAGTGTTCAAGAAGGACAGCGAAATCCTGAAAGCCGCCGCCAAACACCTTGAAGCGACTGAGCCTAATGTCCACGCTGTGCATGTCGTAGGCATTGCAAAGCTGGAAACCCTCTACGGAATGACCGAAGCTGATTTCCTTGCGAACGCAATCATCATGCCTGCAAAAGACAAATCCGCTGACTCTGGCATCACCAACGCTTAATTTTGAAAGGAGAACACACAAATGGAAGGATATTCTGCCAAAATCATCGACACCTCAAAGGAACTCTCTGCCCGTGAGAAAATCAAAATCAAGGACCTCACCAATGCTGTCGGTCTTGACGAAGCTGTGACCGATGACGTTCCTCTCATGGTAACTCCGTCCCTGTGGGCTGAGCTTGCCATCCACAACGAAAAGAGCAAAGATAAGGACTACAAGAAGTACATCCTTATTGATGCGGCTGGAACCAAATATGCCACTGGTTCTGAATCTTTCTGGTCTGCTTTCAACGACATTGTTGCAGAACTTGAGGATGCTGGTGAAGATGGTGATTTCACCATTGAAATCTATCGTCTGCCCAGCAAAAATTACTCTGGCAAATCGTTCCTGACCTGCTCTTTGCAGTAAACCCATACTTGGTGGAGATACTTCCCTAGTATCTCCACCTCTGGTTATAAGGCGGTGTATTTATGAGCAAATACTCAGACAAACGAAGACAACGCCTAATAAACAAAATTAAAAACGAATATGGCTTAAAACCCACCGAAAACCGCATACAATACTTAAAGGAAGTAGAAAACCTCAAGCGCCGCCTGAAAGCCTACGAAAAGAAAACAGGCCAGAAGGTAGACCCAAACCTCTACATTCCTAAAGGTATGCCGAAGCGAATCACAAAAGAGGACATAAAAAAGCTAAAACGTATAAATCGTCGTGAAATAGAAAAGGTCCCAGACATAGCTGACATAGTTCTAGACAATCTTCGCTCTTTCATTATCAACTACGAAAACCCAGCCATACGTCCAGAGTATTTACAAGGCCGCAAATCTGACCTGCTCAACTACCTAGACGTAGGTGTAGCCCAACACGGGAAGAAAGTCGTAGCACAAAACGCTGAACGTCTAAACGAGCAAATGGGCCTCGCGCAAGAATACATGGATGAAAGCAAGGCCGAACGAGCTGGCGTCCTGTTAGGACAATTCGGTGAAGCGGTATTTGGTCGTGGATTTTCATTCGCTGAACTAGTAGGCATGGAAGTACACGCTGAATACAACGGCAATTACGCCTAATGGAAAAACAGTGCCGTACATTTGTGGCGGACTTTGAGACAACTGTATATACAGGTCAAGTCCACACAGAAGTATGGGCGGCCGCAATCGTAGAGTTATTTACTGAGGATGTTCACGTATTCCACAGTATAAATGACCTCTACGAATACATGAAATCTCTAAAGTGTAACATCCGCTGTTATTTCCACAATCTCAAATTCGATGGTTCCTTCTGGTTATCCTACCTCATGACAGATTTACAGTACAAACAAGCCTCAAAGGAATGGACCGACAATGACGGTGGATTTCACGTAAAGTGGTTAGCTGACCCACTCATGACATCCAAAACCTTCAAGTATTCCATCTCTGAAATGGGCCAATGGTACACTGTAAAAATCAAAGAAGGTAGGTACATGATAGAACTGCGAGACTCCCTAAAACTCCTACCATTCTCAGTAAAGAAAATAGGAAACTCCTTTGGTACGAAGCACAAGAAACTTGACATGGAGTACGTAGGTTTACGCTATGCCGGGTGTGAAATCACCGATGAAGAACGCAAGTACATAGAGAATGATGTTCTTGTAGTTAAAGAAGCCGTAGAGATTATGTACAATGAAGGGCACAGCAAGTTAACCATTGGTAGCTGTTGCCTAGCAGAATACAAAAAGATTGTTGGCAGATTTGACTATAGGCAGATGTTCCCTAACATCTACAACTATGAACTAGACTTTGATACATACGGTGCATCAAATGCTGGTGAATATGTTCGTAAATCATACAAAGGTGGCTGGTGCTACGTAGTTAGAGGCAAGGAAAAGAAAATAAAACGCAATGGTACCACCGCTGATGTCAACTCCCTCTACCCTAGCATGATGCACAGCGAAAGTGGTAACTACTACCCCATAGGTATGCCAACATTCTGGCATGGTAATTTCATACCGTCAGATGCTCTAATGTACAATCGCTATTTCTTTGTAAGAATCAAGACCCGGTTCTACCTCAAGAAAGGCAAGCTACCCTTTATCCAGATGAAGAACACACTACGTTACCAGCAAAACGAATGTCTTGAAACAAGTGACCTATTCTATGACGGCGAATACCACGAATACTTCACAGACTATGACGGCGAGATAAAACCCGCCACTGTTACCCTCACTCTTACCATGATAGATTACGTACTACTGAAAGAGCACTACAATCTCAAAGACTTTGAAATCTTAGACGGGTGCTGGTTTGAATCTGATAAAGGAATATTTGACAAGTACATAGACTACTACAAACAGATAAAGATGACCAGCAAGGGAGCCATCAGGGAACTTGCAAAACTATTCCTCAACAACCTATATGGTAAGATGGCTAGCAACACAGACAGCTCGTTCAAATATGCATACGTTAAGGAGGACAACACGATTGGATTCATTACTATTTCCGAAGCAGAAAAATCTCCCGGATATATTCCTGTCGGTAGCGCAATTACTTCATACGCTCGGAATTTTACCATCCGGGCGGCACAAGCTAACTATTATGGCAAGAATAGACGGGGATTCATTTACGCAGACACAGACTCAATTCACTGTGACCTACTACCTGAAGAAATCCGGGGAATTAGAGTGGACCCTGTGAACTTCTGTTGCTGGAAACTAGAATCGCAATGGGACACAGGAATCTTCACTCGTCAGAAAACCTATATCGAGCATATCACGCACGAAGATTGCGAACCACTTCCACCGGAGAAACAATACTACAATGTTAAGTGCGCTGGTATGCCTGAGAAATGCAAATCCCTATTCATCCATTCCCTAACTCTAACAAAGGAAGAACTTAAAGCTCTCTCCCAAAAGCAAGACAAGACAGCAGATGACCTGTATCTGCTAGAAGGTAAGAAGTCAATAAAAGATTTCGACATAGGACTCTGCGTACCCGGTAAGTTGATGCCAAAGCGCATAAGAGGTGGCACGGTCCTAGTTGAAACCACGTACAAAATGAGGTAATCAATGAAAAGAGTAACCTACCTTGAAGAAGGTGTCAGAAGCACCAGAACCTGTGATTTCATAGACGTAGATGACCACGATGTTATTGCTTTATGCTACAAAGATGGTATTGACACCCTAGCCAGACCAGTATACAGAATGAATATCCTATCACCGGGAACGGTAATAGAGAAGTGTGAGGAAATATAATGGAAAACACCAGTGCTAATGAATTTGATGCAATCCTTTTGCGTACAAACAGACCCGGAATGTCTGACCTACTGGAATGGTTACACTCTACAGACTTTTATGAGGCCCCAGCATCAACTAAGTATCATGGTGCCGTTCCTAAGGGCCTTATCTACCATAGCCTTGGCGTGTATGATTGTGCTGAAAAAATAACCAATATGCTAGCTGATGTGAGTTACATCAACTACACAAAAGATGAGCTGGCTATAGCCTCTCTACTCCACGACATTTGCAAGGCTAACTGCTACACTGTCTACCAGAAGAATGTCAAGAAGGACGGTGTCTGGGTACAAGAAGATGCCTACAAATTTGATGAACAACTCTGCTTTGGAGGCCACGGAAGTAAAAGCGTCTATCTAGCTCAACGTTATATCACCCTCACCACGCAAGAGGCAATAGCTATTAATTGTCACATGGGATTCACAGACTCCAACAATCTATCTGCTATATCAAACGCTTATCAGAAATGTCATCTTGCATGGGTTCTTCACGTTGCAGATGAGATGTCTACCTTTATTTGTGACCTATGATAATGGAGGGAATATTGTATGAAAGTGCTGGTAGCATGTGAAGAAAGCCAGGCCGTTTGCACAGCTTTTAGAGCAAAAGGACATGAGGCATATTCTTGTGACATATTGGAGCAGTCTGGTGGACATCCTGAATGGCACATACAAGATGACACATTAAGAATAATTAATGGCTATAAAGGGATTGGGTACGGTACGCCATTTTTTACAACGAATGACGGCTTAAACCATAAAACGCCATTAAGATGGGACATAATTATTGCGCACCCTCCTTGTACCTACCTGACTGTATCAGGAAACAGGTGGTTTGATGTCGAGCGTTATGGTGAAAAGGCATTAAAGAGGTACGCCGACAGAGAAAACGCTATTGAATTTTTCATGGCCTTTGTTGTCGCTGATTGCGACAAGATTGCTATAGAAAACCCTGTAGGAATCATGTCCACCTGTTACCGTAAGCCAGACCAGATAATTCAACCTTATGAGTATGGGCACAACGCAAGAAAGAAAACATGCCTATGGCTAAAGGGATTACCGCCTTTAAAACCAACAAATATAGTTGACCCAGGTGAAATATTACCTGGTGGTTATTCCGTAGGAGCACACGCAGACGGTCGAGATAATAACGGCAAATGGCTTAGATATTCAGACCCTAATGTAGCAAGATTACGTAGTAAAACATTTAAGGGAATTGCCGAAGCAATGAGTGACCAGTGGGGCTGACTAAATGATATTATTTACATTTAAGGAAATACTATGTATAATACTATTCATACTCTGGTTCATTATCATTGTAATAGGATGGATTAGAAGTCTTATGGGTAAATGAAAAAATCCCTCTAGCTCTATGAGCTAGGGGGATTTCTATATCTATAACACATGTACTTATCAGGCGGCGTGCAATAACCGTATCACCTGCAAGCTCCAATTAAGGAGTGCGACCTTGGAGGTGCAAGACAAGAAGCATGTGCAGATATTATAAATATGAAAGGGCTGACAGAATTACCTCTTTGCACTTGAGGTCCCTAAATCTGAAACAGCCCTTTTCAAAGTACCATCTCAGTTGAGCAAGAAACAAATCATTCCTCTTTAGCATCACATAATTAATGTCATGGTCCTCACTGGTAACAGTGATTTTATAAGGGAACGTGGTGTCCGGTCTATCATCACAGTATATAACGCCCATCTCAGGGTATTCTCTTATAGCATACTGTTTTCCATCATACTTGAGAGTACATAGATACTTGCTCTGACCAGAAACTTTATCAATAAACGCTGAGTTATCATTGAGATAACTATTTGTAGCGGCGTAGTCCACATACTTTTCATTGTTAAACGCTCTATTAAAAGCGCTTGTTTTCTGTGCTTCTGCCGCAGTGTCATTATATCCCTGTTCAAGTACCCATCCCTCTCCTCTGAGGAACTTCGTATTAGGCGTAAGTCTCTTGCTAACGCCTAGAGCGGCGTAATACGGATTCAACAGCGTAACTGCATTGGACAGCATATACACAGGAAGATACCTTACCTGCTTGCCCTGACCTCTGGCGATAGATGTATGCACAGAGATAAACTTCTGTACTTCATTGGGGCAATAGTGGTTAGTCTCAGACTGAAACTCATCAAACAGCATGGCCTGAGTATCGCTGAACAGGTGGGACAGTCTCTTAACTTGGTCTGCCTTATTGAGTGCAATAGCATAGCCGCAAGACTTAGGTTCATCCCAGCCCGGAGACTGAATGAACAATTCATAATAAATGCCCTTAGACATGCACTTTGAAGTCATGACGAAATACGGGAAGAACAGAGAGCCGATGTCCTTAAAGAACTTATCCGAAACGTCTTTAAGCTCATAGTCAAACCTGTAGATAAGGCAGAACTTCTTACCATTTTTTAGAAAATTATTTACAAGGAGTCTCCCGAAATACGTTGTTTTACCAGCGCTTCGGTTTGTAGTACACATATACAATTCCGGTTTCTCTCTATTGATGTCTGTAAGTGAGAGTAGTTTGGTCCCATCATAAAATGTTGCTTTTTGTTCCTGTTTTGTCATTATTATCATCCTTTCTTACCCCTATTATAACATATACCCCTTGACATGTCAAGCCTTAGATGCTATAATAGTTGATAAGAAGGGAGGTGGTAGGCTTGAATGTAACCATGCTCATCGTTGTGTTAATCTTCATTGTACTTGACATGATTATTGGTATCGTGAAATCCCTTGCGACTGGTACTTACAAATCATTGAAAATGCGTGAAGGATTGTGGCACAAGCTGGGTGAAATCCTCTGCGTGGCGTTCGGTGTGTTGTGCGAAATGGCATTTCCGTATGTTGGTATCACGGTAAGTATTCCTATTGTCACTACTATTTGTATTTACATCGTATTAATGGAGACTGGTAGTATCGTAGAAAATCTTGCCACTATTTCACCTAACATTCAGAAAGTTCTAGCAAAAGTCTTTTCTGCATACAATCAGGACGATTCCGCAGACGATGAACAGGAGGGCGAGTAATGGCTTGGATAGCAAAACCTAGCGGTGGTTATGTGCTTGGGAGTCAGGAGAGCATACAAATCATAACCGAAATTCACAACATGCTTGACCGCGCTGGTTACACCCTCGAAGCACAGGCTGGTATCATAGGCAATGCCTACCATGAATCAGGATTGAATCCTTGGCGCTGGCAGAGTGACACAGTTAATCTCATGTACGGTGGTTACGGTATCTTTCAGTACACGGCGTCTACAAGCGCTGGAACTGACAGGTACATACAGGTGTGTAGCGGTTTGCCATACTACGCTCCAAACCTTTCCACGTCACAGGTTACTGCTGGTGCCTTACCTACTGACGGTATATGTCAGATGAACGTGTTCATCACAGACTACCTGAACAAATGGTACGCTGGACTGTGGAGAGCTTACTGGCCTGAAAACGCTGAACTAAGAACCAAATGCAACAGAATCCTATCACTCTATGGTAATGGCTCGGCCCTTACTCAAACGCAGTTCTCACACATCCCTAATATAGAGGATGCCGCAATTGCTTTTCTGGGATGCTTTGAAGGACCAGCAATTCCTAACTACACAGTACGTGTGAACACAGCTTATGAAGCGTATGACATTCTGATTAACCTCCCTCACACTACTGGTTCAAGATTGCCTCTTTGGATGATGATGAAACCCTATTGGAAAAGATAATAAGAAAGGATAATTACAATGGCTGTTATTCAAACCCGTGAGGACCTTACCAACAGATTGCAGACTATTCTCGGAGACAGAACTGATGACGATGCTCTGAATTTTCTGCAAGATTCCCTTGATACCTTTGATGCACACTCCACTGGCGGTATCTCTCAGGCTGAACATGATAGACTCATGCAGGAGGCCGACAACGCATGGAGAACTAGGTATCGTGATGCGTTTTTCAAGGGCGCTGATAGCTCTCTGAAAGAACCGGAGTCTGACAAGTCTCGCAAAGACCCGGCCTCAGATGCTCCCGGCGCTGATGAAAATAACCCCGCAAAATTTGATGAACTTTTTAAGGAGGATTAACCTATGCCTACTATGCCCTTTACTGGTTCGCTCAACGCACGTAGCGTGGGCATTATCAACGCAATCAGAAACAATGCCAGCCTTGAATACTACAACGCAGTTCCCGCTTGCGAGAACACTACTGATTCCATTCGTGCCGTTGGTCAGGCCATCACCGCTTTCCAGCCGCGCATGAATGAATTTGTTAGCGCACTGGTCAATCGTATTGCCCGTGTCGTTGTGACCTCTAAGCTCTACAATAACCCTTGGGCTTTTGCAAAGAAAGGTGTCCTTGAGTATGGCGAGACTATCGAGGAAATCTTTGTTGACATTGCAGATGCTCACCCGTTCGACCCTGATGATGCTGTCAGCACCGTGTTCCAGCGCAACAAGCCTGATATCTCCAGCATGTTCCATGCTATGAACCTCCAGACTCAGTACCCTGTTACTGTTTCTGAACAGCAGTTGAGACAGGCTTTCCTCTCTGCCGCTGGTGTCACTGACCTCATTGCCCGTATCGTCAACAGCCTCTACAGTGCCGCTAACTATGACGAGTTCATCATGATGAAGTATGTCATTGCACAGGTAGCTCTTGCTGGTGGTATTGCCAACAACTACAATGCCGCCGTTACTGACGAGACTACTGCAAAGACCGTAATCAAGAAGATGAAAGAGCATACGGAACTGTTCAACTTCATGAGCAATGCCTACACCGCCGCTGGCAATAAGACCTTCTGCGAGACTGGCAATCTGTACGCTATCACTACTGCCGCTTTCAATGCCCTGACGGACGTTGATGTACTTGCCAAAGCGTTCAACATGGACCGTACCAATTGGCTCGGCAGACATATCACCATCGACAGCTTCTCCTTCAAGGAGATTGAACTTGAGCGTCTGGATATGCTCCTCGCTGATGACCCGACCTATCAGGCCGCTATGGTAGCTAACTCCGGTCATGGTATCTCTACCACTGAGAATACTGCTCTTGGCACCATTGAGGCAGTTATGATGGACCGTGAATGGCTTCAGGTCTATGACGTCCTGAATCAGTTCACTGAAATCTACAACGCAAAGGGCCTGTACTGGAACGAGTTCTTCCACACTTGGAAGATTTACTCTGCCAGCCCGTTCGTGAACTGCCTGATGTTCACCTCTACTCAGGATGCGCTCACCTCTATTACTGTTGCTGGTTCCACTACTGCTACTCACGGTGGACGTGGTCAGTACAGTGTCAGCGCTTTCACTGGCGCTAGCGCCTTCCTGAACAAAGGCATCAAGTGGAGTGTGGCAAAGCAGTCTGGACAGACTGGACAGACTGGTAGCGTCACCATCGACCAGTATGGTCTTGCTACGTTCAGTTCTGACTGCTCTGGTAAGTGGACTGTAACCGCTACCTCTGTCGCTGTTCCTACTGTCACTGGCTCGGTCAATGTGACTGTATCGTAATTACCCCATTAAAGGGAGGGACTTCTCCCTCCCTTATTTTTATGAAAGGAGAAAGCTATGCCAGATTTAACACAGTTCAGAACGTATGTTGACATCTTCTCTGGTGTTCCGCTGGAAATTGGCACTAACCATACAATCCTGTTTGAAACGGCTAGGGACCAGAAAGCGTATTTCGACAGCAAGAAAATAGTAAGTGGTACGTTCACGAATATCAGCTACCAGAGGCACGCAAGCGGCGTTATGAGACTGGAAGCTCAGATGACCTTGCTAGGTACTGCTAACTACCTTAGGTTCTGCAATCCTACGTTTGAGAATCGTGAGTTCTACGCATTTATTGTTGACATCACGTATGTGAATAATAGTACCGTTGAAATTACATATGTCATTGATGTACTCCAGACTTGGATGTTTGAATACAATGTCAATCCTTGCTTTGTTGACAGAGAACACGCTGAAACTGACAACGTAGGAGACAACAGGGTTAATGAAGGTCTGGACACTGGTCCATTCGTTCAGGCTGGCCTTGAGGAGATTAACCATTGGGGTACTGAACTTACTGACACTTCTTTCTTTGTCGTAGCAAGTCAGGGACCTAACGGTGAGGACGGTGTTAACTATGACTATAAGGTTTACGCCGCTCTTTACTGCCAAAACTGCCCAACTATTCAAGACCTAAACACGCTGTTGCAAGGGTATATGGCTGGACCCACGATGTCTCTGGAGCCTATTATCTCTATCACGCAATATCCTAGCTCTTTCTATGATACCAATACCCAGAAAACTGCACCTGTTGTGTCTACTCTCACTAAGGACCAGACAATAGGACTTGGACCATTTGTGATGACAGACCCGGTCGGTTATACTATTCCTACTGGTGTGAATTACTACCTTGACCCTGAGTTTACAAGGTATGTTGCTAGTACGGCAGAAGTTCAGTACGGTAAGATGTTTGAAAGTGGCGTTGTGGTTTTCTCTACGCCTGATATCTGGTATGTGCCAACTGGCACTCATTATTACTCTGACCCACAACTTACACAAGAAGTAGGTGTGGTGAGTAATTACGAACTTGCAGACACTTATGAAAATGGCGTTCTTACCTTCAATAGAACCGTAGGCATTGTGGTTACTCCCTACTATGTAAGCTCTGCTTACTGCCAAATTGCCAAATTCTTCTGCAATATAGCTGATTGTGTACTCGGTGGTTACTCATGGTACACCCCTAAGAATAACAAGCTCTACACCTATCCTTATAACTATATGGTGCTTGAAAGCCCTGAGGGTTCCTCTACTACGATCAGGTTTGAGGACTTCAAGAATCACAATATTCACCAGTTTATGAGCGCTCTGACCGTGTTCCCCTACGCTGAGAGTATGTGCGCTCCTATGGATTATGAGACTGTCGATATGAGCTATAACATCCAGAACGCCATGTTCAGCAAGAGTTATCCTACTGTCGGTCTTGCTACCGATGCTTTCCTTGCGTGGTGGGCACAGAACAAATACGCCATGTCTCTCGTCAAGGCCGGTGTTGATGCGGCTGACGCTGTTGTTGGTTCTGTTGTTGAAGGTGCTACAGCGGCAAGTGATATGTACCACGATGATAGTGGATGGGCTGAGCTTACTGGAAATAATGTTATAGATTCCATTATTAAGTGGACTATGAGCGGCATTGTTGGGGCTGGTGTAGGCGCAAAATCACTTTTTGACAGTGCTAAATCAGGAGTTTCTAGAGCTAAAGAGGCTGTTTCCGGTGCTAACGCTGGTACTATTGCTGGTGCTGTTGCAGAGGGCTGGTCAATCGCAAACGCTCCTGAAACTATCGCAAGGGAAATCATGGCAATGTACGCCCACAAAGCTATTCCTGATAGCGTGGTAACGAAGGCTAACGCTCCATCACTGTTAACGTACATGGGTATGCTCAATTACCGTATCTACTACATGAAGATTAGACCTGAGTACGCAGAGATGATTGACAACTACTTCTCTTGCTATGGGTACGCTGTTAAGAGAGTGAAAAGACCTAACATTAAATCAAGAACTGAATGGAACTACGTAAAGACTACTGGATGCACTATCAGCGGTAACGTACCCGGTGATGTTGAGGCGGCTATCTGTGCGGCGTATGATAAGGGTTTGACTTTCTGGCATAACCCTAATCATATGTACAGATACGACCTTGATAATCCTATCAATAGGGAGGTAACGGGAAATGGCTAATAAGAAACGTAACATGATAAGAATGATGTCTGACCCAGCACTAGCCGCTATCCAGAATATTAGGACCTATGACTATTACTTCATGAGATTGAGTAATATCGCCGTGAGTATCTTTGAGTGGAAGAACCTGCCTGGCACTGTAGACGCTAGATTCCTTGAAATGAGCATCTTTAGGAATGGAATGTGCCTGTTCTTCGAGGACCCGGTGATAGGGTATCTTGCTCTGCCGTGTGCTATAGGCGGTAAGCTGAATGTGTATAACATCCCTACTATGAGAAGGGCTTTTGCGGCTAATGGTTATTACGCTATGAGAGATGAGAGTAATAGCGTGATTATCTACCATAACTACTTCCATGATGTCCCTACTTGGGACGTTGAGATGTTCGCTCAGAGGCTTGCTGAGTATCAGAGGACCATTGATGTCAATGTTGGAGCGCAGAAAACTCCGGTACTTCTGGCCTGTGACGATGACCAGAAAGCTAGTGTTGAAAATGCCTATCTTAGCTATAGTGGGAATACTCCTGTTATTGTAGCTAATAAGGCTATGAATCCTAACATGATTACGGTTCTTAAAACTGATGCTCCGTTTGTTGCTGACGCTATCGAAGAACTGAGAGTCATGGTGTGGAACGATGCCATGTCTTATCTGGGTGTAAGTAATGTTAACGTGACTAAGAAGGAAAGGCTTATCACTGACGAGGTTCAGCGTAACATGGGCGGCGTTCTGGCATCTAGAAACTCACCTTTGCAGATGCGTAGACAGGCGGCAGATGAGATTAATAAGATGTTTGGACTTAATATCGAAGTAGACTACAGAGAAGATATTCTTGCTTACCAGTCTGATATGATTGGTGAGACTGCGCAAATGATTAAGGAAGGAGAACTCGGTGGAGATGAATAACTGGTGCAAAGACTTTGATGAAACATTGGACGATATCAGAGCAAATCTTGGGTGGACTGAGCCTCCTTTGGTTAAGGAAGTATGCGAGGAACTGTCCGGACTTAGCTCTACTCAGGGTGATGACCCTATTAGTATTATTCAGGCTGCTGTGTTTCAGGTGTTCGACTTTGACTTTCCTATGGAGAACGAGAATCATAGACAGGAACTTGAAACTAAGATTCTCAAGAACTATTACTTTAGACAGATTTGTTGTGAGGACGTAGAGGAATGGAAGTTGAGGCTTAGTAATAAGCTGAACCTTATCATGCCGTATTACAACGAACTGTACCAGAGTAAAGCGTATCTTGTTAACTTCATGGATGATGTCGATTATAGTAGGACCGTAGCAGAGGACACCGCTAGAACTGGCATGGAGAACATGAGGACTAAACAGGATACGGAGACTACTGTTAAGGCAGACTCGCTTGAGAGTGATATTAATACTAATAAGGCAAAGGCGAAGAATGTAGATAGATTCTCTAATACGCCTCAGGGACATTTGGAGGATATTGAGAATAATACGTATTTGACTAGTGCGGATATTCAGGATAGTAATAATGAGAGCCAGAGCGTGGGGAGTAATGCAAGAAAGAGTAACGCTGAGAATACTGGAAGTAGTACAGGGAGCGTTGATACGGTCAATACGGATAATGGCAAGAGGAATATGGTGGAGTCTGTTAAAGGCAAGATGGGTACAAAGTCTAAAGCTGAGATGGTTATGGAGTATAGGAAGGCTATTGTTAATATTGACAATGAGATTGTAAACAGGCTTTCTGACATGTTCTTGACTACTTACTCACCGTGGTATGGTGGAAAGGAGAGCTATGGTGAATAAATTCATTATCAAATGCGTACTGAGTGGACAGAGACTTTCTGTTACGATTCCTAAGATGGTTTCTAAGACTGTCGGGTACGTTGACATTCTGGTTCAGGCAAGTGAGGAATGGAACGGGTGTTCTATTGTATGTTACTTGACTAAGATGAATGATGTTAATATTAATAAACAGGTTTCGCTGGTTAATATTAACGGTAAATGGTACTATGATGCTAATAGAAACTTCTCGCTTAGTAACGGTGAGTGGGAAATCTGGTTCAGCGGTACGATTTATAACGCACAGTATGATACTCAGTATAGGATTACTAGCGAGACTCAGACATTTTGGGTAGGGAATACTGGTTACGGCGGGAGTGAAATGACTCCTGAGGAGCTGGCGCTGTGTGAACAGGCTATTGCGCTGGCTAGGACTGCTAATAACAAGTGTGATGAGATTCTTGCTCTTATTGAAAGCGGTGGTATTACTGGACCACAGGGGCCTGTGGGGCCTGCGGGACCTCAGGGTATTCAGGGACCTGTCGGACCTGTCGGACCTGTCGGACCTGTGGGGCCTCAGGGTGTTCAGGGTGAACCGGGTGCAGATGCACCTACGGATTATGTACTGGTACAGGATGACCAGCCTAGTAGTCCGACCAATAAGGTGTGGATTGACCCCGGTGATGCGCCTATTGTTCTACCTACTCCTGAGGACTACGCAGGTGCGGTATTTATGGCTGAGTATGGCGTAACAACGTATAATACAATTGACGCTAATGTTAGAGCTGGTAATTTAGTCGTTCTTAAACAGGAGGGTTTGCTCGATAGTGGTTATTACTACACTGTGCTGTCTGGAACTAGTTTTGGGGAACACGCTGGATTCCCGTGGAGTGGTTACATTTTCACACAGACTGCGGTAGCTTCTGGAGATGTTGTAAATTACACTAGGATAACGTGCGGTAGTGACGATGAGTGGACCACTGAATACGCTGAGGTAAGAAATATTAATACAGATATTGTTGGAGTCTTTTATTACGCTAACGCCTATAATGTCGGAGACTATGTCCAGCAGAACGGCAAAATATACAGATTCGTTGCGCCGCATACTGCTGGGACTAACTGGAACGCAAGCGAAGTAGAACAAGCTATCCTTGGGGATGACGTTAGTTACTTAAAGAGCGCCTTGAAAAACGGAGGTTATATGACTGGCACATATATCTCCGGTGCGAGAAATGCCTCAGGAAACGTCGTGGTCAATGCCGCAAGATGTACTACAAAAGAGACATTTCTCATGACCACAGGGGATACCTTGATAGTCAAAAATATTGATGATGGATTAAGGGCAGTCATAGCTGGAGTTTCTAACGGTTCGTTTGTCTATGATGGAGGATGGCAAACAGGCGAATATAGTTATACCGTCACCGAGAATACGCAAGGATTATACTTTGTGAATTTTTCAAAGACAAACGGTGAGAATATGTCACCGACTGATATTACCACAGCTAAGGTCATTGTGAAAAACAACCACTACCTTAACCAAATTGACGAAATACCTTTACTAAAGAGTGCTTTTGAGTATGCGGTTGACTTCAAAGGCGAAGAAGATTATTCCATAGAAACAGGTCGCTACTTATATGTCCCGATTTATGCAACAACGAATGATATAGTATATATCACACCATCTGTAAATTCTACTGGTATACGGATGGGCGTCTTTTATAAAGATGGGGAAACAATTGATTCCATCAGAATTTTTAACGCCATCGTTTTCAGACCCAAAAAAGATATACAAAGAATATCACTTTACAACGGTTATTCTCAAGACATAACAGCTAAAGTTTTAAAGGAAAAAGCTCCGCTTGAAATTACCAACTATTACGACAAAGAATCAAAAATAAGCGGCTATATAAACAATGGGAGCTTAGTGAGCGGATACTATCATTCAGATTATATCCCGTTCCATATCGGCGAAACATTCATTGCGAACGGTTACCCATCAACCTTTGGGACTGTGCGTTTCCATCTTTATGATAGCGAAAAGACATATCTTGGTCGTGCAATTGCTTCATTACGAAATGATGGATTATATCAATTGAAATTAACATTCAACTCAATCGGTTCAGACATTTCGTTCGCGGACATTGCATATATTAATTTTAATATGACTGTCGGCGGTTCTGATACTGCTGTAGCGTATATCGATAATGTCCCAGACACATACTTAGAATTTGGACAGGTACAGCCAGAAACATCCATGTTTTTCAATGCGCAACAGAAGGAATATATATCTGGCGCTGGCACGTCACCTATTAGCGGAATCAAAATTGCCTATAATGGTGATAGTATAGCCGAAAGTCGACTTAATACCGGGAACACCTATAATGGCGGTGCTTATGCTAAGATAATCGCTGATTTAACTGACGGAACATATCAAAATACTGCTCATGGCGGTGGAATCCTCGCAAGCGCTGTTCCTTCTGGAACAATGCCACACAGTGTTGTAAACACAATCAGTAATATGGCAGATGATGCTGACCTGATTTGTATTGAAGGTGGAATCAACGACTATTGGAGAGATGTTCCACTCGGTGACTATACAGAGAATGACTATTCTGGTACTCTTGACACTACAACTCTATGTGGTGCGCTGGAAAGCATTTTTAGACAGGCTACTCAGAAGTGGATTGGCAAGCCTATATGCTTTGTCATAGTGCATAAAATCAAAAGCACAGTATATGTTGCTAACTCTGCTGGATGGACATTCGCGCAAGGGCGAGATAAGATAGTGGGTATTTGCAAAAAATATGCCATTCCGTTCTATGACGCTTTCGCCGAAAGTGGACTGAACGCCTACAATGACATTCAGAACACCAATTTCCTTACATCAAACTCAAGCGGAACACCTGACGGGTGCCACCCAAACGAAGCTGGCTACAAAAAATACTATGTACCGCAGTTGATTGCACTTTTTAATGCAATCATGCCACGAAACTAAAAGAACACTTTAAGTAAATAAGGGAGGGTATACTGCCCTCCCTGAAAGGAGCCTTAAAATGGATGACGATGAAAAAGAATACAGTGGATTACTGACGGAGGACTGAAATGTGGCATGAGATGGTAGCGGAATTTAAGACTGGGCCTAGCGTATTCATACACGGTCCTGAATTCTGGATAATATTTCCGTGGATATTGTGGACAGCGTTTATACTTATAATGTTCGGAGGTAAGAGAAAATGAGTATTGAAGTATATCCTGCCGCTATGAAGATTAATGGCGATAGCGGTTATACCCCTCTTATGTGCATCAGGGGGCCTCAGGGTGAGACGGGCGCTAAAGGTGACAAGGGAGATACTGGCGACGGCTTGCATCTTGACGGCGCCGCCGCTACTGAGTCTCTGTTGCCTACGGCTAGTGAACACACGGGCGAGTTCTGGCTTGTTAATGATGAGATATATTATAGCAATGGTACGCTCTGGCTAGGGTCCGGTACCGTTAGGGGGCCTCAGGGTGAAACTGGACCCGCTGGACCGCAGGGACCACAGGGGCCTAAAGGTGATAAGGGTAATACAGGTGCTAGAGGCGCTACAGGGGCACAGGGTCCTACTGGACCACAGGGGCCTACTGGACCACAGGGACCTGTTGGACCGCAAGGGCCTGTCGGACCTAGAGGACCTGCTGGAAATGGTATAGGTGATTTGGATTATAGCCCTATAGTAGTTATTACCAACACTACACCAACTAACCCTCCTGACATGCTACTGTTGATTCAACACACTAGTAATATCGCTGTTGGTACAGTAATGCTTGGCTTTACTACAAACCTTCCTAGTAGTAAGCCAAACGGTGACACACTTGGTACTGGTGATGTGTACGTTATGCAGGCTGGTGTGAATGGACACCCTGTAATCTGGGGCGGTATTATGGTGTACCCTTGTGCTGTTTGGGTGTATATCAGTAATGCTTGGGTTAGAAAAAACGGTCAGGTGTACGTAAATAATGCGTGGTGGCCTCTAAATAGTAAGTGGATAATCGAGAATGGGATTATTTACGGTGATTATTCACACAGTATGTACTGGGACGTTGGCGCTCCATCAAATCAGAGGGTTACATTTAAGGCTAAAAACTATGGAGCTGGTACTGTTACTTTTGGAGGACCTATCAATGCTAGAACATACCCGTTCAAATTACATATTGAAGGATATATTGTTACTACTGGTGTAATTGATAGCGCGGACTGTAAGATAGGCGGTATGATTACTGAGCTTGGACAGTTTTACGGAACACCTGTTGGTAATGAAGTCGGAGATAGAATCTTTGATAACGGTTATGTGACAACCCAGATTTCTAGTGGAACGGGGTATGTAGGGTTTGGCATCCTTGATACTAGTAGTTCTGGTGGTAATGATGAAACTAGATTTAAGCTCGACATAAAGAACATGTGGCTTGAGTTCACTGACGCAATTCCTACTTAATATTGTTAGTGCGTTCTATTCGTGTAATAGGACGCACTTTTTGTCACTGTGGTTTGGAGGGGGTCGGTAAGGCTAGGTACCCAC
>JAEEGL010654551.1_pt1 | contig 19463 bp, 17 predicted proteins | sample 9134231 | NCBI WGS metagenome assembly JAEEGL01 (sample SAMN16246548, study PRJNA631951) | gut metagenome | biome: gut microbiome; feature: rumen; material: fiber-attached | host: Bos | place: Iran: Karaj | collected 2018-10
ACTGTAGGCCGTGTTGTTGACGGTGGCGCTTCCCTGGATAATAAACGCGGTGCGCCCGTCGGCCATATCGTTCTCGGTATAGGCGTCGCCACGGTGGTCGATGGTCAGCTCGCCGGTCAGCCTGTTGATGCTAACGAGCAGGTTTGTCGCGCTCCACACAACCGAGTCGGTGTCGTGCCCTTGCTCGGCCTCTAATATCCTGGTGGTCGTTCCGTCTGTGAACATGACGCCAAACCTTTCAAGCTCCTGGACGGTGGCGTCTGCCCTCTCTCTGTAGTGGGTGGTGATGGGGAGGCCGGTGTAGCGCCCGGTCATACTGTTGTAGCTCATCCCGTCCATTTCGTTGTCCAGGTCGAAAACTACAGCCACGCCGGCGCTTCCTGGCGTTCCAGGATTTCCGGGGTTGCCTTTTGATCCTTGCCTGTTGGCCAGGATCGCCACGGTCTTGGTGGCGCTATGGCTGTCGCCGTTGCTGTCGGTGCCGGTCAGGTTTACGATGGCGTAGCCGCTGTTCAAGTGAACCGGGTCGCCATGAGCGTCCTGGCTGTCGAAGTCCAGGTCGGCATAGGCGACGGTCTGATTGGTCGCCCCAGGCGTGACACACTGGTGGGTGACTCCGTTATATTCAACCGTCGCGGCGGTGAGGGTGCAAACCTCATCACCCCACTTGAGGCGACAATCCAGGCTCAGCGTGTCATCGTTGACGATGTAGCCGTTCTCGTCGCAGTCCACCGGGTAACTGTCCACGTTGGTCACTACATAGGGCTGGCCGGCGCCGTCACGGCCCACGGCGCTGATGGGTATGCTCTCGACGTCCACAACGGTGTCGGTGCTGGCATTAACAAGCAGCACGGTCATGGCATTGGACTGGAGCGAAGCGAAGGGCGGCATGGTGGCGACAGCTCCGACAGGGACGGCCCAGTTATTGCCGGGTGTGTAGGTACCGTCAAGGTAGCGTACCTTCAAACCTACCTCGGCCAGCGCCGCGTCGGTTGTTGTGGTAAAAATCTGTTTCCCTGTTGCGCTGGTGACTGATACCTGGACGGCCACGGTATCGGGCACAAAAGCGCTGCCGGTCTTTACGACGGCGCCGGCGCTCAGCATGAGGCGGCAAATGGACGTATCTGTGGTCTCCTGGAGGGTGAACACTTTGGCCGGGCTGGTATATGTTACACCGGCATACTTTGTTGTGCAAGACAGGCGCATGGTGTGTTTATCGTCTGGGAGATCCACCTCGGCGACGTCGTTATTGTTGACGTGTGACAGCGTGAGCGTTCCGTCGATGTTGAGCGTCCACTGCAAGCCTGTGGCCACGGTCGTACCGTTGTCGTCAAAAGTCCAGGGCCAGGTAAGTGAAGGATGGGCGGTGGTGACGGTGTGTGTCACTCCGTCGCCGTCGGTGGCGGTTACGCTGGTAAGGGTTTTCGCCGCTCCGTCCTTGTACGCCCTAATCCTGGAAGTGACGGGGAGGCCGTCGTAGCGTGAATTTTGGGAGCGGTAGCTCATCATGTCCATCTCGTTGTCCAGGTCGAAGGTAATGTAGGCCTCGTCCAGATGGGTGATCTTGATGGGATAGGTGAGCTGTGTCGTCCAGCCGCTGTTCGTCCTGACGATAATCTTGACGCTGCACTCCTGGGTGTTTCTCATTGTCGCCAGCTCGGCGTCGGTGCTCGCGGCTGTCACGTTGTCGATACTCACCACCCTCACGTCGGCACCCTCGATCTCAATCTGGCACCCGTTGGCGATGGCATACATGACAAACTCCGTGTCGCCGATTTCCTCAATATCTTCGTCGCCGGCTGCACCGTTTACGGTCATATAGCAGTCGTGGTAGGAGTCGAAAATGGTCACGCCGGTCTGTAGCCTGTAGATGGTGTGGCCGTTCTCGGTCTTAACCAGCCCACCCACCACGTTGCCGACAGCATCCACGACGATGTTGTCACTGCCTCGGGTGAGCTGTACGGTATAGTTCGAGCCCAGCTTCCACTTGAGGTAGTCAAAATCCTCGGTCGTGAACTGGTTGAGAATACCACCAAAATAGATGTTATCCTCCACATAGATACCCGCGTCGCCTTCCAGGATTTTGTCATAGCCGTCGCCGTTTTCGTCGAGTGCTCGAACCACCAGGCCCTCGATATAGCCCAGGGCGATCTTGATATTATATTTTGAGAAGGCCCAGTTATTCACGCCGGCAAGCATCAACAGGCGGGGAGCCATGCCGATGCTGGTGATATACATGCACGACTGGCGCTCGGGTTTGGTGTCGTCAAAGTTACCGTAAACGGCAAACTTCATATTTGCGCACGGATGGGGCGTTGCAGCGTTTTGAAGGGCGTAGTGGAAGGTGTAGATCGTGTCCTCGCCTTCGGTGACTGTCTCGGGCTCGATTGACACGATATAAAAATAACTGGTGAAAAATCCCTTTTTCGTCCTGAACCCATTGAGGTCGTCACCGTCGAACAGTTGCTGGTTGTTGCCGAAAACGGTGTTATACATTCCACGGCAAATGTCACCCACGTCGATGGTGGGTAATTCGTCGCCCTGCATCCTCAAGGTGGCGGTGCCCTGGGTGGCGCTTTCGACGGTCACGGTGTCGATGGTGCCGCGACCGATAGAGCGGATGGCGTCGCCCTCCTCGGCACTCACTTTGTTGAATACAAACTCAGCAGCTCGGAGTGTGCCACGGATGTCCAGGCTGTCCAGCTCGGCGTGGCCGTGCTTGTCTATCTGAGCGCCGGTACCAAATAAACCAGGAAAGAAGTCGCCAAAGTTGGCCCGTTCCTCAGCATCGAAGCCCTGCTCCAGGGTGATGAGGCCGTGGGCTGTGTCGTCTATATCTTTACGGATGAAAAGGTCATACATGACACTGCCCTCAGCCAGCTCGTCGGCGATGCCGGCACGGGTGGCGTAGTTGGCGCTGGAGGCGGTCTCGGCATAGGTCGCCCGGCCAGCCTCGTTGGCATAGTCGGCGACGCCTGAGCGCTCGCTGTAGGCCACCTTGTCTGTCGATGACTGATAATATGACGATGATCCGCCGGCGGTGCTTACACCGTCGCCGTTCCTTTTTGGCTTCTTGAAAAGTTTAACGTCTATCATATTGCGCTACTCTCCTAATTCTCGCAGGGTCAGCGTCGCCGATCCTTCCTTCATGTTCCTGGTAATACCTAAGACAAAAAACGACTTACCCAGCGCCGGGTGGGTGTAGTGTTTGAACAGACTCACCACGCCGATGTCGCTGATGGTCTGCTCCATTTGCAGCCGGGGCCGGTGATATTCCTGGTAGTAGCTATCGACGTAGAACTTCTCGGGCTTGGCGATGGCCAGGCTGTTGACGTCGTAGATTGTCACCACGCCCTCGCCGTTGAGCGTTTCCTGTGGTGTGCTCATGTTGATGGTGTTGGTTACTCCCAGGGAGGCACACTCGGCGGCGGTCAGGGCCGACGTTATCTTGAAGTCGATTTCCTTCTTGTTGTAAAACCTTTCGTCGGTGTCGCTCAGATATACCAGGTCATTATCCTCAGCGTTGTCGATCATTCCGTTGTCGCTGTGGGCCTTTATTTCGAGCCCTTTGACGACGATGTTGCTGATGTGGGCCAGCATGGGGATGCTGTTAACGCTGTAGCTGGTGTGCCTGAACCATGTCGGATGTCGGCGCGTCCATTCGTCCCAGTAGGTGTTCACGGGGCCCAGGATCTTGAACGTGACCTGGCCGCTCACTTTGTCGCTTTTCCTGATGGGGATGGCCATGCCCTCGGCGTCGATGCCCAGGGTGTAGCTGATGTTGTTCTGGATGTCGAACTCGGTACCGATCAGCTTGTCGTCGATTTTCGGGTCGATACCGATAAAGAAACACTGGTTATAATATTCGTCGTCACTGGAGCACTGCTCGCGCGTTTTATACGTTTGCCAGTGGAAGTCGTTGGGCGTCCCGTCTGTTCCGGTTTCGACGACACACTTGTCACCGATGACCAGCATACAAGCAAGCACGGCCACCTTGCTCACCTGGTCGGTATTGTCACCGATGCCGGAGTACTTAAACTCGCAGAGCTCCGGGCCTTTCCCACTGAACGGGATGAGGCCGAAGCTGGGCGGGTCGGCATGTTGCGGGTCGGCATTTGGTGTTAGTGCCTCCCAGTAGAGACGGGTGTAAAAACGCCCGTTTTCGTTATCCCGGCTGGGCACGGCGTCGGTAGAGTTGAGGTCGGTGGTTTGTCCCTCAGTGTAGGTGCAACTCATTTCCATGAGCGGGTTGAGCGCGATCTTGCCAGACACTACCAGGTAATTGGTGACGGTTTCATCCACGGGGCTGAATACAGCACCGGCCTCGCCACCATGATAAACGGCGACGGGGATGGCGGCCTTGATGTCTGCATCGTCGGGGTGTGGCGCTCCCGGGTTACTCCCGTGCCCGTCCTGGCCGTTGCCGTTGACGCTAACCACCAGACAGTCCTCCATGTTGATCTTACTCACTGGGCTGTTGTCTGTGTGTGCCAGGCTGGTGACGATACTACCCCAGCTCATGATGCACGCGCCAGGCTGGGAAGCGAGCCAAAGCGGTAGGGTGTGTTGGTTCTGGTTATTCTGACAACACAGGGCTACCAGGTCGGTGTCCTCCACGCCGTAGCGGGGGAAAGTCCAGCCACGGGCGGTTTTCATCCTGATAAACCAGTCGGTGATGCTGCCCTCGCGATAGTCCAGGTTACTGATAACGGTGTTGCCGCGACGATGAGAGACGCTGATGGCGTCACCATACAGGCAGACAGCCTTGAAGGTCTCGCGTGCCTTCTTGCCATTACCCTCGACGCTGAACTCGGTACAATAAAGCTGGTTATTTGTATAGAGCTGGATCAGGGCGTCGTCGTCCAGTGGTGACTCGATAACGTTATCAATTTCGTTAATGTCGCACGTCACCTGTATCTGATTGAACACGTCGCCCACACTCACGTTTGTGTCACAATCCTCGGCGATTTCTGTGACGATGGTGACGTCCTGGTACTGGCTACTCGGGGCAATTTGCCCGTTCAAGATATTGCGCCAGCCTACATTTGCGGCCTTCTTCACCGTGGCCCAGTCAAACAGGTAGAAGGTGAAGCCCACCTGGGTGATGTGGAGGTTGAGGTAGCGAAGCAACTCCTCGAGTACCACGTCTTGCGTCCAAACATCGTCCTCGCTCTCACCCAGGAACAGCAGCTCGCTCAGTTGGAGCTGCTGGAGCATCAGGTAGGGGCTGGCTGTTTGGTTGATGGCTTTGCTACCATCGTACAGCAGCCGGATAGTACCCTCGCCGGTGATGTCCAGCTCGGCGGTCATACCTTCCAGGATCTCGGTGATGATAGCGTTGAATGTTCGGTAGTCGGCGGCGGTCTTTACATCCTCCCAGGTAATTCCGGCGGTGCCGATATTCTTATAATAGGAGTATTGCAGGGCGCTCAGGGCGTCGATACAATTTATTTCCAGCTCATCCAGGGCGTCGTTAAATGGCTGGTTGTAGCTTTGAGGTTCAACAAAACCGGCAAATAGGCACTCCTCACCCCGGTATATGTTGACCACAACATCCCTGCAGGTTGTTGCAAACAGGTCGCCCATGAAGCGGTCGGCAAGCAGACGGACGCTGGCGCTGTATCTGAGCAGGTGGTCAAAACAATCGTTTACCTCGGAGGCGATTTCCACCGGGTCGTCAGTGAACCAAACGCCGCTATTACCGTCACCGATTTCCACCTCGACGGTGGTGGATCCACCCGTAACGATGTGCACCGCTATAGTATCACCCTTTTTATTGATGAATGAACCGTGCAAATACATGGCCTTAGAGTTTTATGTTTGTCTTTCTACCTGAGCGGCTACCCACGCGGGTTTCATTTGCGAGCACGCCCACCAGCTTCCGGCCCTCGATTTCAAACCTCACACCTCCGGCGATTCCACCGTCTGCTGGTGCAAGCATCGAGCGGAGCTTGTCGAGCGGAGCCACGACTTCGGGGTTATTGCTCGCGCCAGGATATTCACCCACCAGGGCAAAGGTCGGGCCGGACACGATGCCACCCTTTGCAAACGGCATGGCGCCGATGGCCTCGGTCATAGCGGTCGCTGCTGCCACAAAACCGGCGGCAATACCAAAACCAGCGAAGGGGATGTAGGCATGAGCGGCAAAGAAGGCGGCACTGGCCAGCTCCATATAGCTGGCGGTCGCTGCCTTATTTGCGGCAATGAGTGGCAATTTTGCCAGGGCCGCAACTTCCTGAGTTGCCGCGTCGGTGGTCTCGGCGGCTGTAGCCGCGCCGGTCGCTGCCGCGCCGGTGATTGTTGCTGCAGTCTGCATCTTTGTCACTGCGGTCATCATTTGGATGATCTTAACGATACCCATGACGCCCTCATATAGCTGAATGAAGCCGTCAATCACGCCGGTGATAACCTGCCAGGCGTTCTTGTTACCATCCAAAGCCTCGGTGATGCTTTCAACACCGTCGCCTATTCCCTTGATGCTGCTCCAGCCTTCCTTTACTGTGTCGAAACTTTTAATTACCTGCTTTGACCACGACTTATAGATGCCGATCAGTTCGCTGAGTTGGCGCTTCTGGAAGTCGGTCACGCCCGGCAATTCCATGAGCTCGTTCAGCTCGCGAACTTTTTCCATAATTTCGTCGAAGCCCATCGCGCGGATCTTCACCCGGCGCTCCGTGCCTGTCAGGTTCTCGATGGCGGCCACTTCGCGCTGCATATCTGGGAGATCGATGCTCAACTGCAAAACCCGTTTTTTCTCGGTCAGAGCGTTAATGATTCCCTGGGTCTTGTAGATGTTGTCGGCATCCTCGCGCTGTTGCTGGTCGCTGTAGAACTGGATCGCCGCGTCGATGTCCTTGATGTCGTTAATGGTATCAAGTGCACCGGGGGCGTCGAGCCTTGCAAGCTGCTCATCCCAGGCGGCGGCCATTTTGTTGAGGTTATTGATTGAGCGCTGAGCCGACTCGCGCTGCTTCTCGTCGCCCTCGTCGAGTAATTTGTTGTAATACTCGAGTTTGGCGTTGAGCTGCTTCCTGGTGGTTATTTCCGCGTCGTTGAGTGTTTCGATAGAGCGGTCGGCGGTTGCAGCGTCTTGCAGGTCGTTGAAGGCTTTAATCTGATCCTCGACGGCCTTCTTTTTCTTGGCCAGGGACTCGATTGTTGCCTTCTCGCTGATGTCGGTATTGTCGAGCTGTTCCTGGTAATACCTGACGTTATTTTCCAGGTCTTTGTAGGTCTTGGCCTCCTCAATAAGCTCGAGCGGTTTCTTTTTGTCGTCGGTCTCGGTGTCTTTCTTGTCGCCCTTCCCGCCTTTGGTCGGAGTGGCCGGGGCTACTGGTGTGGCTGATCCAGTAACCGGCATTTTAATTTTTGCGCTTTTCTCAACAAGCGACTGCAACTGCTTCTCGTCGGCGGCTATAGACTTGCCCAGGTCGTCGTATTGTTTCTGGGCCTTTTCTATCGGGCTGGAGCCAGGGATCTCCTTTGTCTCATAAACCGGGAGAACCTTGCCGTCGCCAGCATCGACTTGGCTGGTGGCGACGATTTGAGATTCTCGCTGGGTGCCATAGTGGCGCTTGGATCCGTCATCGTTATGGGTGATTTGTCGCTGCTTCTCGCGCTTCTCGGCGATTTGGTTGGCCAGTCGCCTGGTTTGGGCTTCTATGACCATCTGGTCGCAGTAGGCCTTACTGTTGGCGATTAGTGCCTTATACCAGGATTCGACGCTGGCAAAATAGCCCATCGTTTCGCCGTAGGTATTGTTGAGGCTGGCGACAATTTCTTTTTCTTTCTTGCTGACGTTCTGGCCCTGCTGCTTTGCGGCGATGAGGTCTTTGAGTTTGGCGATATTCAGCTCCAGCGACGACTTGGCCTGGGTATATGCTTGAGACACCTCGTTGGTGGCGTCGCTCATATCCTCCAGCTTATCTGTCGTTTTGTCGGCGCTGTTCATCAGCAGCTCAATGGCATAGGTAAGCGCCGCGATTGCAGCACCGACGCCGGTGGAGATCAACAACCCGCGAATAGCCATTTTTAAGCCGGCCAGGGCCAGGGCCGTGCCTCGACTTGCGCCTCCGAGCATGAGCGTGGCGGCGCTTTGGATGTAGGCTTGTTTCGAGAAAAGCCCGGACGAAATAACCAGGCTTTTGAGCGTCGTGCCCATGACCATCATCACAGCCCGGACGGACGTGAATATTTGGCCGATTCCCATCAACAGGAAGCCCATCTGTGTGATTTGCGCCATGAGTCCCTGGAAGGGCATCATCACCTTGCCGATTTTCTCACTGAGGTCGGCCATGTCGTTAGACAGGGCCTTCATCTGGCCACTGCTTGTAGCCCGGAGCTCGGCGTTCATGTTGCCCACGTTTTGGGTGATGATTTCGGCAAGCATGGCGGCTCGCTCGCTCTCGGTGCCGAATTTAAGCACCTTTTCCTGGGCTTCGTCGAAGGTGATACCGACACGCCTCAACGCGGTAGCCTGGCCCTGCATGGCTTTGCCCATCAGGTTGCCGACTGCCTGAGCGTCGGCGGCGGTTGCGGCGTAGCCTTTCTGCTGTGCCAGCAGGTTATTGAGGGCGGGCGTCAATACTTCCAGGCTGGCCTTCTGATTCAAGAAGGTGGCCACCTGCTGCATACCGGCAAGCTGCACCTCGTCGCCGATGATGCCGAGCTGTTGCTGGGCGGCGGCCAGTTGCTTCATCTGTTCGATGTCCTGGGCCGACGCGCCCATGCGCTGACGCATGACGGTAGCGAGGCGTTGCTCGTTCTGTTCCTGGACTGCAAACGCCTGGGTGTAGGTGGTCATTGCTGAGCTGATAGCAGACAGGCCAGACATCAAGCCCTGGAAGGCCTGGCCCATCTGGTTAATCGTCAAAATGGAGTCACGAAAACGGATAGCCGACGACCGCGCCGCGTCCAGGTTTTTGGCCAGGTCTTTGGTTGTGGTCGTAGCGGTGACAAGCTGCTCCTTGCCATCCACTGTGAGGCGTATCTTAAATTTGATTTCTTTTGCCATTTCGTTGTTGTCAGCTCTTTTTAATTAGTTCTTTGAAGTGTGCCATCGCTTCTTCTTTCGACACTTGAGGTTTGTCGCTTCCCTTCTTTATATCGTCCCAGGGTAAACGCATGAGCTTCTTGGCGGTGAGCTTTTTCTTGGTGTGGGGCTGGATGACGATCGTGGCCAGCAGCCTCATCCTCTCCCAGGCGTCTCGAAACTCGGCCTCAGCTTTTTCGCTGTAGGCTTTGTAGATGTGCTCAAACTCTACCGGCGTGCACCGGCAAAAGTCGTCGCTGGTCATCCCGATTTGGCCCAGGGCTATGCCCAGCAGCTCATAGATGCCTACTGGCTTTTTTTTTCGTCGCCTCCGGCGTTCTCGACGCTGATAGCATCGGCCCAGGCAGACATCTGCTCCGGATCCAGGGCGTCGGCGAAGTCCATCAGCGACATGCCAAACTCCACGCCGTCGTGATTACAGGCAGAAGCGACACAGCACCACAGCCAGGCGACCATTTCAGAGAAGTCGTTGCCCTGGATGTCCGTCACCTCTTTGCCGGTCTCACGCTTAAAACGGAGCATAGCCCCCATCGTCTGACGACAGGGGTATGCTTTACCGTTAATAGTGATCTCAATCTTCGGCATAGCTCAGAGATTAGTCGCCACTGGTTTCGCCCTTGCCGGGATAAACGTCGGGCTCGCCGTCGTTCTCCAGGGTGACGCTGTAGGTGGCGTCGTCCTGTGCCGGGCTGGTTTCCTCGATCGACGCGATGATGAAGTTCCCCTCGACGTAGGGCTCACTGGCTCCGTTGCCGGTCTCGACGACACCATTCTCGCCACGCTGGTAGGCTTTCACCTTGACGCTTTGACCCACGCCCCACTTTGCGGCAATTTCATCGAAGCCGTTCTCGGTCTCGTTGTAGAAACGCAAACCCTCGGCGCTGATAGAGATAGACAGGCCAGTCACGCCCTTACCTTTCCACAGTCCGGCCTGAGCGCCCAGTGATGCCACGGGCTTCACGTTGCGATCTTTGGTCTCGGAGTTGAAGGTGAGGGTGTGGCTCGTACAGTGACCGACAGCCTTGCCGCCAACAAACAGCAGCAGGTCAGATCCATTTACATATCCTTCCATTGTGAAAAAACTGGTTTTAATAGTTATTAAATTCTGACTTGAAACGTGAGTTCCTGGATATAGGCATCATCCTGCCACCCTTCGGCGCTGTCGGTGAGGGTGCAACTCCGCATCCTCATGCTGCCTGTCTCCCCCTGCTTGAAGTCCAGGGCGTCCCGGACAAGCTCGGCAAGCTCCACGCCGTCCTGGTAGTTGTCGGTGTAGCACTCGACAGTGATCAGCGCCGCGTCGGCACCAGGGAGGCCAGCCTTTTGTGGGTTGACGCTCATGCCGGTGCGACAGTAGCGGATATAGGGGAGCACGGCGGCCTCACTTGCCACAACCGGGAAGATCTTCGTCACGCGGTCGGTGATGTCGGTGTTCCCGCTCAGTATTGCAAAAATGATTTTGCCGGCGCTCAGGGTGGTGGTTGGGATGGTGTCCATTAGATGAGCTTTTGTTTTTTGAGTGCTTTGTCAAGGTTAGCCTGAAAGTCCCGGAACAGGTTCGCCTCCACGCTGGTGGCGTTGCTTTCGGCCCGGGACAGGAAGCGGTAGGGCTTCATCCGGCCAGTCGCGTGACCTTTGCGCTTTCGCACAAAGAACTTGGACTGGCTTCGTGTCTTACGCTGGCCGGTGCCTTCTTCGGCCCACATCAGGACGGGCTTTTCCTTTCCCTGTCGGTTAAGGTGGTAGCCCTTCTTTCTGTGTGGCTTGACTGACACCATGAAGCCGGCGCCCATTCGCTCGGGGTAAACCCTCACGATAATGCCCTTTGCGAGCCTCCGCTTTGTGCCGGTACCGATTCCACTGGACTCGAGGTTTGCTGTGGCTGACTTTTTCAGTCTATTGCCTTCGCGTCTCATCGCTCCGCGTAGAGCTTTGCGCTGAGCCTTTAAGTCCAGGGCCGTGAATACATCACGAAACGGAGCCTCGATATTGACGGCATCCTCCGGCATGACGCACTCGGTTACTCATTCAGTCGCTCACAGACCAGCGTCTTGTAGCCTTTGTCAAGATTGGGGATAATAGCGACGACGGTGTAAGTATCACCACCCAACTGCTTCACCCTCCAGTTTGCCTGGATGGGGTGGGCGTCTCGGATGTTGAACTCGGCACGGTAGTCGGGGAAGTGTTCGCCCACTTCCTCGCTCCTGAACCCGGTGTGCTTTACGCGCTCCGCGTGTACCGTGCGCGTGTCAACAAACTCGGGCTTCTCTCCACCCATGTCGTCCGTGATAATCACGGGCTCCTGGATGGTAAGCCTATACTTCATCCGTCCCGCTATCATCGGCCAACTTTCTAAAAGGTTTGATTAGTGCCTGTAGCGAGTCAGGGACAGCATGGAGCTGCACCTGGCTCACGCTCTCGCGCTGGTTGTACAAATGGCCACCCAGTAACATGATCGCGTGCTGGAGGCTGACGGGAAAAGCGCCGCCACCCATTTCGGTCAGCTCAGCCTCGGTGCGGTTGGTCGCGTTGATGACGCTCTCCTGTGCCACTTCGAGAAGGTGCGCCAGGTAGGTGTCATCATCCGCGAAATCATCCGCGCGGACGTGCTTCTTGAATAGTTCCAGACTCACTACAGCCATAATCTAAGACGCTGAGGGTTGTTTAGCTGGCAGCCTCGGTCAAGGTTGCAAATGCACACTGACGCAGCACGGTGATGGCGTAGTCCACGTTGAGCACGAAGTCCACGGCGTTCTTGCGGGCCAGGCTGTAGGGGTCAACGATGAAGCTCATCTCGCCAAAGAGGCCCTGGGGCGCATATTTGAAGCAGCCGAAGTCCACGGTCTTGTCGTCCACATCGCCGGTGGTAAACACGGGGATGCCGTTGATGCGACCGTTGTTGTCAACGATAGCCTCAGCAGCACCTTGCCACTTGGGGGTAGCCTCCAGGATGGCCTTCATGGTCTCGCTCATGACGAAACACATACCCTCGGGACGCACGTTGCTCTTGAGCACGGCGGCCTTCAATGCGAGCAGGTCTGCCAGTGCCGGGGTGCCGTTGTGGGCGTAGGTCAGCTTGTTGCCGGCGGCCAGGTTGGCAGTGATGAAGGGGCCGTAGAGGTTGGTGGCACCGGTCACTTTCGTCTTGCTGAACATGATCTTGTTCATCAGGGCGGCGATAGCGGTGGGCATGTACTCACGCGCGATGGTAGCAATGAGGTCGTCGGTCTCGGTCAGTGCCTCACGGGTGATGGGCACGGCGATGCCGATACGCTCAGGCTTCGCGATGAGCTTGCTGATGGGGATCGCGGTGTCACCCAGAGCTGCACCTTCGTCGTTGATGGTAGCGTTGAAAGCCTCAACAACGGGCCACTGGTGGTTGCCCTTCAAGCCGGTCAGCAGGGGAGCACCGATAGCCGACAGGATGATCTTGTTGTAGAGGGGCTCCACGATGTCGTGGGTGGTCAGGGCGGCGGGGTTGGTGGTTGCGGCGGGGTTGGCATAACCCGAAGCGTTGCCACCGAAGTTGGCGTCCACGCCACGACGGATCTTCACCTCGAAGCGCTCACCGCGTGCGATGCACTCACGCATCTGGCGGTTAACTTCGGCAAAATCCTCACGGTTGTTAACCTCCAGGGTCTTGGTGTTGGCCAAAACCTTAGCCTGGAGAATTGCCAGCTCGCGCATGAGCTCAACCTTTTCAGCCTTCTCGGCGTCGGTGAAGTCCTCGCGCTGCTTGTCACTCTCGAGATTCTCCGCCATCTCGTTCAGGCGGCCCTTGATCACGTCAATACGCTCAAGGGCTTCACGCATCTTGAATTTCTTCTTCTCCATTGATTGTAAAAAGAATTAAAATGAATAATCAAGTTAACCGCCTTGTGATGGCGTTAATCTCACGTTTCAGGGACTTAATGGTCTCGCGCTTCTTTGCCTCGTCGATACTGGGGCCAGGTTCGGGCTCGGGCTCGGGAGTAGGCTCCGGCTCGGGATCATCAAGGTTAACACCGGCGTCCTCAACCTCGCGCCTGGTGACGCTGGTCTGCTCGTAGGCAGGGTCGGCGGCCAGGGTGAAGTCATAGACTGCATCAATACGTTTAACATGGCGCAACAGGATGTCCTCGCCGTTGTCTGTTTTCTCATTGATGCGCTCATAGCTGACGGCGTTCTCGCTGTCAGACTCGTCGGTGCTGTAGCAGAAGGAACAGCCGGCAATATCGCCACGCTGCACAAGTTCAAGGGCTTTGTCGCCGTCCACAGTGTGCGGCATTTCGGCCCAGAATTTGACGCCAGTAGCGTCCACCTCGTAGTTGAGCGTGCCCTCGCCCTTGTTGCTCCTGGCAAGGATAAGCTGACGATCGTGGAACATGGTCAGCTTGATGTCTTGCCGGTCAAGCGTCTCGCGCGTGATACAACCAGGCTCGAGCACCTCGTAGTAGTTGTCCCACCAGTCACACAACAGGCGGGAGCGCACGCCAAACTTGAGGGCGTAGCCTTCGATGGTACGACTTTCGCCGCCATCAGCAGCTTCGCGCAACTTCAAGTCGGCGACTAATGCGATGGTTCTCTTTTTCATTGGTTTGAATTTTGCGTGTTGTTGTTACCCGATAATTTGTCGCTACCCAGCGGGGCCAGGTTGGTCGAGACGTGCACCACATCACCACCGGGCACCTCGGGAAGATTCTCCAGGCGTCGCCAGTCGTTGATGGTGTAGATACCGGCCTCGATGGTTTTCTTCTGGTACTCGGCCAGGCTTTGCAGATCCAGCGAATAAATCCCGCGACGGTCGAACTTAAAAGCGCGTTTGTTGTATTGGGTTCGGCTGATGAGTTTACGGGTAAACTCGGCCTCGATACGCTTGAGAATTGGGTCGAGGGTCATCGACAGGAAGGTGATGTTCGCCATTTCTGCCGATTTATAATTATTGCTGGTATCGTCAAACACAAAGCTCGGCTGCACGCCAAAGAAGCGGCAAATCTCGCGCACGGTGAACTTGCGCGACTCAAGGAACTGCATGTCGGTCGAGCTGAGCGAGATCTGCTTGAAGTCCACCTGGCCCGGGAGGCTTACGATGTGCTCGCCGGCACTGAAACGTCCGTCGATGTCCTGGGCGGTCTTTTCCAGCTCGCTGTCCTGGTACTCACCAAAACCGACGGCACTCTTGTCGTTGCTCACCAAACCGCGCACGTTACCCCCGTTTGTGAAGCGGTTGGCTGTCTCAGTATCGCCAGCCATTGCGATACCGGCCACGCGGCGGGCGTGCATGAGCACACTCTCTCCCTCCTTGCCGTCGCTGGTGTGAAGGTAGAGGTGGATCACCTCGCTCTCCGAAAATTCACCATAGACGCCGTTGTAGGGGTCGCAGATTGAGTAGGTCTCGTTAAGCGTGTCGTGGGTGACGGTGTTGTTGCTGCAAAGCACCAGGTCGGTCAGCTCGCCCAGCACATAACGCGGCACGATGTAGGCGTTGCCCTGGAGTAACATCTGACGCACCGCAAAGCTCCAAAAGTCAAAGATCGACATCTCAGGCATGGGCTGGACTCTGAGCAGGTAATTGAGCGGGTTATTGACGTCCACCTGGAAGCGTCCGTCCTTCCAGCGCAACACCTCAAGCGTCAAAGCTGCCACGCTGTCGCTCAATAACTGCACACATCGGTAAACGGTGGCGATATTCAGCGACTCGTAGGAACCCGGCATGTATAAATACACGTTACCGCTCCCGGTTCTCGGGGTCGGCACTTGGGACTGGGCGGGCTGCTGCTCGCCTTCATCCTCGCGTCGCCATATTTTTCTCCACCATTTTGCCATATTTGGCAAAGTTACCACATTAAAAAGGGGACGTAAAATCGGCCAGGGTGCATCGTGGTACATGGTGGCGCAACATGGCGCAAATTAAGGGTTTTTAAGTTTTTTATTTGCTTTTGGTGTGTTTTATGTGGTTTTATGTGGTTTTTCGGCGTTTTTACTCAATTTTCCACGATTTTGGATTTATCGCTCATAACTGTAAAGCTGGCCCAGGGTCATCAGCATCGTGATGGTGCCGTCTATCTTCCTGAACTGTGACGCCTTGAGTGGTTTTTTATTCTCCAGCCTGTCCTCGTCGATAACGCAATTAGTCAAGCAATAGACATTTATCGGGTTATCGTTGAGCGTGATCCTGGGCGGTGTATCGTAGGCCAGCATTTCAAAGCTCTCGACGGGGAGGTTAAAGCTGCCGTATGTCTGTGAATAGGGCTGCAGCACTGCTCGGTTGCCTATGCTTGCCAGGATGTTCACAAGTTCCTGGGATTTATAGGCGTCGTAGCCTATGCGTATAATATTGACGATTTTGCTCCGCTTCACGATGTCGGCGGCTATCTCGCGCACGTCAATCTTATCGCCCTGGGTGAACTTCAAGTGGCCGGCATCATGCCAGACCTTGTAGAGCTCGGCGTTGGGGTGGCCTCTCAACGATCCGACTGGGAAGTAGTAGTCGGTGTGGCTGTAGAAGCGTTTGGTCGTGCTGCTATAGAGTGTATAAGTCACGGCGCTGAAATCATCGCGGACGCTCAGGTCAAACGCTACAGCACACGGCGGGCGTCCCTGCACCGCGTCGATGGAGAAGTCGCCGCAAAGCTCGCGGGCCTTCTCAAACGTGAACCAGGTCTTTGCCTCGTTGATGGTGAAAATATTGAGCAGCTTTGTCCTGAAAGTTAGCATATTTTCAGCCGATAGTTGGGCGTTGGCCCATTCGTTCTCATAGAAGTCCGGCTGGACGGTGATCCCGATGTGGGGCTGTACCTTTGCCCATGTGCCTGGATCATCCTCTCGGTCGTCCACATCAGGACAAAACAGGTCGGCGAACATGGTGTCGTTGGTAATCTGGCCACGCAACACCTTCATGGCGCCCTGGATCTCGGAGTAGCACGGCCCGTCAATCACATCGCTGGCGGTTGTGATCACCACGGTCAGCGGTTCACGCCTGGGGCCCATTGATGAGGTGAGCACGTTCTTGAGGTCGGCGCCGTTTTTGTTGGCGGTGTTTCTGGCTTGTGCATATTCGTCCAGGATAGCCAGGGAAGCAAACAGGCCGTCCTTTGTCTTGGCGTTTGCTGTGAGGCACTGGATGAGGCTGTCGCGACCGGCGTCCTTGAAGGTGATACTCTCGCGGTTAATTCGGAAGTGTTTCTGCCGGGGATCCAGGTCGAACATCAGTGCCCTCACTTCATTGAAGCATTTTTTTGCCTGGTCGTAACTATTTGCGCCCACATAAGCCTCGGCGTTATTGTCTCCAAATAGAAGGTCGTAAACGGCCAGGGCTGCCGCGCTGGTTGTCTTGCTGAATTTCCTGGGGACAAAGATATAGGCCAGACGGATGAGGCGGCGCCCATCAGGGCGGGCAAAACCGAAAATATTAGCAAACTGAAACATCTGCACCGGCGTCAGCTTGTAGCGTTGCCGGCCTGTCGTGCCGCTAAACCTCATAGTCTCGTAAAACTTGACGAAGCGCTTCACGCGCTTGGCTTTCCACTCCCATCGGTCGAGCATCAAGAAAAAACGCCTCACCTTTAGTACCTCGTTCACATTGTGGGCCTCTGGGTGATCCATGACTTCGCGCACATAGTCACCCAGGCGCTGGTCGGTATCTTCCAGGGCGTATCGGTAGCGGTTCAATTTCAGGGCTCGGAGCTCTGCAACCGCGTCGCTCTTATATATGCGCTCTCGCTGTTTTTCTTCCTCAGTCATCGTCCCGGCCAAATTCTTTCATAAACTCACCAAAGCTGTCGTTGTCGGTTTTTCGTTCTTTGGCGTCCACATTCATGCCCAGGGCCCGGAGTGCTCGCTGGGCCTTTTCGGCTGTCTCGTTGTATAGCTTGACCATCGGGTTGACACTCTTTCGCTCGTTGCCTTCCCTGGAGTATTCCACGTCGATAATGTTGGAGCCCATCGCCATCACACTCTCGGCCAGCATGTCGGTCTGTACAAGTAGCTGAGCGGTTAGCGTCACCTGCATCGACAGCTCGGCGGTGTACTTGCCCTCTTTCTTGAGCAGTTTGATAATATAATCCTTTTTCCCTTTGATTCGTTTCTTGACGTCTATATTTGCGCCTACATCGACGGCGGTGGGTGATTCTTCGGAGCGGTTGGCGTTGATCTCGACGACGGGCGGTAGTTTCTCAGTCCATCCCCTGTTCTTCCCTCTGGTCTTGAGGTAGAAGATCGTGGCGGTGGTGTCGCCGGCGGCGATCCGGCTCATGAGCTGGCTCTCCACATAGTCCACCTGGGCCTCGATAATATCCTGGACACGGGTGGCAAACGTCTCGTCAGTGTCTCTCCAGTGGTAGAAGGTCTGCCTGGATATACCGCAATTTTGGCAAGCCGGCGCAATTATTCCACCAGTTCGCTCCAGCGCCTCCAAAAAGCCATTTTTTCGCTCATCGGTTACGTTCACCTTATCGTTGACCTTCTTCTTTGCCATTTGCGTCCTTCTCAAACGAGACGATACCGTCAAAATATGACTTGTAAAACTCGAACAGGCCCTTGTCGATGGTGATGTTGCCGTTCTCGGTTCGTGGGTTTGTATTTATATTTGCGCTTGTCTGTATGCCGAAATAAAAGCCATCGGCATAATTGGCACCGGCGTAAATCTTGCTGTGGTTCCTGAATACAGCAGCGCGTCCAGCGCCGGGGTGTTCCCGGTAGAATTTTTTCACCATCTCCCACTCGATTTTGTAAGAGCCGGGAAAGATTTCGCCCAGATACATGTCCAGGTGTTTTATTTGCCCTCCCTCATGCCAAAGCTGGAGCTGCAAGATGTCCTCGGCGGCCATGCACCAGGTTGAGCAAAGAAGGTAGTCAAGATCGTACCAGTTGAGCACCACTTTGAGGTAGCTCAGACTATCCACGTCGCCGGCGGTGATGAAGTTGTAGCTGGTGCCCTTCTTGGGCTTGACGTATTTCATGGCCTCGAGAAGTTTCACCTCGCTAAACGCCCGGCGGTACTCGTAGCGCGTGGATAACTCCGTGCACGCTGTCGTCCGTCGGTGGCTTCGTGATGTTGCGCCTTTGCTGGGCTCATCGACTGGATCCTCATGCTGCTCAGCTTGAGGGCCGCCAAAATTACCAAAACTAAACCCAAAGTCCATGACGTATATTATTTTTTAACTGTCAAATTTGTAAACAGGCCGCTCATGGCGGCGCTGCTGCTGTATGGGAGTCAAAAACCGGGCCAGCCCCCACGGCCCCAAAAATCTCCACGCGCGTGGAGAAAGGTTTAGGCGGGGTTTAGAGGCACCCACCCCCGATTAAAAAACTACCCCCCGGGGTCGGTTTGAATTTTATCGTCCAGAAACCGGGCGGCAAAACTTTTTAATTGCTCGTCGGCTCGACGTCTCGCGTGTTTCTTCCCCCCTCGGCCCAGGGTCACATGAGTATCGACGTGGCAAGCATGGCACAGGCTCCTCAAGTTGTGCGGGTCAAACATGAGCGCCTCCTTGTCGGCTGCTGTCAGTGCATCTTCGACGGGCTTGACGTGATGGACTTCTGTGGCCGGTGTGATTTGCCCGGCCTCCTTGCATCGCTCACACAGCGGGTCGGTGGTGAGCTTCATGCGTCGAAGGTTCACCCACCTGGCGGTGTGTATGAGTCGGCGGTAGTCTTTATCCCTGGCCATAGTTACCCATTTATTATAATTTGGCGTTACGCTCATCGGTGAGACGTTGCCAACATTTCACGATCTCCGCGCCGGTCGTCACGTTCCCACCACATGCACGCGGCCAGAAGCTAATAACGCCGTTGGCAGCATAGCGGGCCACGGTGTGCCTGTCAACTCCCAGGGCACCGGCGGCTTGTTTCTGATTATAAAGCCCATGTTCTTCGACTTGTGGCTTAGATGTGGTCATTCTCAAGTGCTCAGTATCTCAAATTAAAAACCCAAAACAACACGCAAAAGTAGTAAAAATCAACGAATAATGCAAAAACAATCGGGACTGTCACACTAAAACAGCCCCGATTGTTTCTAATTGTAGAATTTTAACTAAATAAAATCAACTTTGACGCCCAGGGCGTCGGCGATTGTGGTCAGTAGATCCAGCGTTGTGCTGTACTTGCCGGCCTCAATCCTGGCGATGTTCGGTTGCTTCAACCCGGTAGCCTCGGCCAGTTGTGCCTGGCTCATGCCCCGCTCGCGTCGGAGCTCGGCGATACGGGCGCCGATCCTTTGTCTCTCGTTGTTGCTCATATCATTACTTATTAAATTTCGTGGTTAATGTAATCACTAATCTCCTGGATCTTTTGCTCGGTATTGTCGTCCGCGTAGTTATACAGGTTCCACATCTTGAGGTCTTTCTCTCCCTTATGAATATAGACGGAGAAATAGAAGCTCTCGCTGTCTGGGTAGGTGTAGTGATGGGCGTCCAGCTCTATCGCTCTGACT
>JAEEGL011054167.1_pt1 | contig 19463 bp, 12 predicted proteins | sample 9134231 | NCBI WGS metagenome assembly JAEEGL01 (sample SAMN16246548, study PRJNA631951) | gut metagenome | biome: gut microbiome; feature: rumen; material: fiber-attached | host: Bos | place: Iran: Karaj | collected 2018-10
AGATAGGAGATTCTGCAGGCGGGCATGTTGGAAATGTATATATTTTCACTAATGTTGATGAGATAAAATTCTATAAAAACGGAAAACATATCAATACTTTTAACATGATAGACGAGAGAAAGAAGTCAGAATTCAAGTATTTACCATATCCACCAGTAATTCTTGAAGATATTATAGGAGATCAGCTAGAACACGAGGAACATCACTTCTCAAAAGCGGACGCAAGACATGTTAAAAAGGCGCTTTTAGACATAAAGAAGTATGCTCCATTTAGAGCAGCCGTTAGAAACTTCCCAATGCTAATTAAGGCATTTATGAAATATAAGCTATCTTTTGAAGATATGACGGCAATGTATGGTGAATATGTAACATCATGGGGCGGAAAGCAAGTTTCATATAAGTTTGAAGGGTACATTGATGGCAAGAAAGTGGCAGAAGTTGAAAAGGGAGCAGTTAAAAACCCAGAGCTTTATGTCAAGGCAGACAGTGACAGCTTAATTGAAGGTGACACATACGATGTAACAAGAATAGAGATTAAGGCATTATCTCAACTTGGCAACGTATTGCCATATGATGCATCTATAATAAATATTGAGACAAACGGAGTTGTAGATGTAATAGGGCCAAATCCTGTAGCCTTAATTGGTGGACAAATAGCTGTATGGGTTAAGACAAAAGGTAAGGTTGGAAAAGCAAAGATTAAATTTAGTAACGAAAAGCTTGGAGAAAAGCTAATAGAAATAGACGTCAAGAAACAATAAGAAGGGAAAATTATGGAAAAGTATGTAATCGCATTAGACCAAGGAACAACATCATCAAGAGCAATCATCTTTAACAAGAAAAAAGAAATTGTTAAAGTATCTCAAAAAGAGTTTACTCAAATTTATCCACAAGCTGGATGGGTTGAACATGACCCATTAGAGATATGGAACACACAAAAAGAAGTAATGCTTGATGTATTAGCACAGGCAAATATATCTATTGACCAAATTGCAGCGATTGGTATTACAAACCAAAGAGAAACAACTATTGTTTGGGACAAGAATACTGGCGAGCCTGTATACAATGCAATTGTATGGCAATGTAGAAGAACTGCAGAATTCTGCCAAGGTTTAATTACAAAGGGCAATTCAAATCTTGTTTATGATAAAACAGGATTGCCAATCGACGCATATTTCTCTGGAACAAAGATTAGATGGATATTAGATAACGTAAAGGGCGCAAGAGAAAGAGCTCAAAAGGGCGATCTAATATTTGGAACTATAGATACTTGGTTGATGTGGAAGCTTTCTGGTGGTACAATTCATGCTACTGACTATACAAACGCATCAAGAACGATGTTATATAACATTCACGACTTATGTTGGGATGACGAACTATTAGAATTAGTTGGTATTCCAAAGCAAATGCTACCAAAGGTTTGTCCATCTAGCTATCAATTTGGATTTACTGATGAAAAAGAATTCGGAGCAAGAATTCCTATCTCTGGTGTAGCAGGCGACCAACAAGCAGCCCTATTTGGACACTTATGTGTGGAAAAGGGAATGGTTAAGAACACATATGGAACAGGATGCTTCACATTAATGAACACAGGTAAAGAAGCAGTTGTTTCAAAGAGAGGTTTAATTACAACTCTTGCTGCATCTGAAGAAGATGGAAAGCCACAATATGCGATTGAAGGAAGTGTATTCGTAGGCGGTGCCGTATTACAATGGCTAAGAGATGAATTGAAAATGATTTCATCAGCAAGAGAGGCGGATGAGATTGCAGAAAGAACACCAAACACCAATGGTGTTTATGTAGTACCAGCCTTCGTCGGATTAGGAGCTCCTCATTGGGACCCATATGCAAGAGGTACTGTAGTTGGCTTGACAAGAGGGGCTAAAAGGGAGCATTTTGTTAGAGCAGCACTTGAAGCGATTGCTTACCAAGTATTCGATGTTGTTCACGCTATGGAGAGCGATATGAATACAAAGCTATTAAATCTAAGTGTTGACGGTGGCGCTTCAAGATCAGACGTATTGATGCAATTTGAAGCAGACATATTGAATACAAAAGTAATTCGTCCAAAGATTGTTGAAACAACAGCAATGGGCGCAGCATATTTAGCAGGACTAAAAGAGGGGTTCTGGAAGAACTATGACGAATTGAAGTCTACCGAATCTTCAAAAGTATTTGAACCACAAATGGATAAAAAGACTAGAGAAGAACTATTATTAGGCTGGGAAGTCGCTATAGCTCACGCAAGACATAGATAATGGCAAATAATCAAATAGCAACAAAAGAAAGAAATACTTACATTTTCGCAGCAGCTGGACAAGGTGCTATATATGCCATGATTTCTTCATGGCTTTTAAGATACTTTACTGACGTTTTAGCATTAGAGTTATCTTTCGTTATGGCGTTGATGTGGTTTGCAAAGATTTTAAATGCATTTGCAGATCCAGTTGTAGGGGTTATTGTAGATAGAACGCACTCAAGAAGAGGCAAGATGCGTCCATATCTAAAATATTCTCCATTTATTATTTCTCTACTATCAATCTTGCTATTTGTTAACTGGGGTGTAGATAGCCAAGTATTCAAATGTATATACGTTGGCGTTGTATATGTAGCATGGGGAATTGCTTATTCAATAGCAGACGTTCCATTCTGGGGACTTCCTTGTGCATTAACTCAAGATACTGGAGAAAGAGATAAATTATTCTCGCTAGCTAAGTTCTTAAATAGTATTGGTGGTGCTCTTCCAACAGTTGTAGTATCTCTTTTAATGTCAGATAAGATCTTAGGATTAGAGAAGGGCATATTCTTTAGCGCAATTGGTATAGTTGTTATATCTTGCATACCATTTGGGCTAGTTTATCCTAATATTCATGAGAAGGCTTTTTCAGTAGAAACTCAAAACGTATCGCTAAAAGAGCAATTCCAGCTTATATCTAAGAACAAAATCTTGCTTTTAGTATTAGCATGCGGCATTTTAGGCTTTGGAAGATATTTAGTGCAAGCTGCTTACACTTATGCAGCAGAATATGTGTTTATTTCAAATTCAGATTTCGTTAATGGATTCAAGCAAGTTATTGGTTTTGCAATAATCGGAGTTGGTATGTTCCCAACAATGCTACTTGCTCCAAAACTTATTAAGAGATTCTCGTACAAGTGGATAGTAATATATGCAGGAATCTTTGCTGCCGTTGTTATGACGCTATTCTATTTTGTAGAAATTTGGACAGGATATAACTTCTATGTAGCAATAGCATTCTTATTCTTAAGTGGTCTGCCTCTTGGAATATTCAATATTGTTGTTACGAGTATTGTTGGAGAATGCGTAGATTATCTTGAATGGAAGCATAATGCAAGACTTGAGGGTATGACAGCTTCTATGTCAACATTTATGGCAAAGATAGGAAATGCATTATCTGCAGGATTAATCCCATTAATGTTGTTAGTTTGCGGATACGTTGAAAACCAAGAACAAACTGTTACAGCAAAGAATACTATCCTAATGCTTATAACAATTATTCCAGCAATTAGTATGTTCTTATCTGTTATTCCAATGTTCTTCTATGACTTTGTAGGCACAAAGAGAGATGAAGCTCTAAAAGAGCTTGCTGAAAGAAGAGGCGAAGTCAAAGATGAAGTAGTAGATGCGTCTCAAGAAGTAATTACAAGCGAAGAGAAGTAATCTGATATAAAACAGTATGCAAGCTATCAAATAAACGCTGCTTTTTCTTTGGGTCGAAAACATCTTCGATGTTATCGCAAATACATTCAACCAATCCTGAAATATAGAAGCTTACCAAATATTCTAAATCTTTTAGATTCTTATATCTATATGCATTATCACTTAAAATCTTATCTGCTAAGATCTTTTTTAGTCTTCTTCTGAAGTTTGAATGGTAGCCAGTCGTTAATAGAACAGCAAAATAGTCTTTATACATATCTATTTCTTCAAAGATAGCAGTTAGAAATTCTGTAATCTTAATATCGTTAGTACTTAAATCGAAATTATCTAGTATGTTAGTAAGAGTAATAGAAACATCTACATATAAGCTTTCAACAACATCTTTTGGCTCAGTGTAGTGAAGATAAAAAGTGCTTCTTGAAACATTAGCTTCGTTGCAGATTTCCGTAATAGTTAATTCGTCCATAGTTTGCGTTTGTAATAAGCGCAATGTTCCTTGTAAGATTTGTTCCTCTGTTTTCTTAATTCTTCTATCCATTTTTAATACATTTCCTTAAATAATGTCTTTTAATAGACATAATTATATAATTTGTAGTGAAAAAATGCAATACAATTGCTAAATATATATGTATAATAACGTTGAATAAATAAAAGGGAACTAAACAAAATGGCAACATATATCTATACAGACACAACAGCAGATTTCAATGAAGATCTAGCAAGACAATTTAAAGATTTCGAAATCCTACCATTATCTTATTCATTAGATGATGAAAATTTTGACAATATCGAAAAGAAATTACCAATCGAAGAATTCTATAGAAGAGTAGAAGCTGGCGCAAAGACAGCTACAGCTATGACATCAACATTCTACGTTGAAGAAAGATTAACAAAAGCTCTAGAAGAGGGCAAAGATGTCTTTGTAGATTGTGTTTCGTCTAAAATTAGCGGTCAATATGAAGGCGTTGAAAGCGTTGTTAAAAAGCTAAAGGAAAAATATCCACAAAGAAAGATTGAAGCATTAGATTCTCAATTAGCATCAGGCGGAGAAGGAATGCACTGTTATATGGTTCTAAAGAAGAGAGATCAAGGCGCAAGCTTTGAAGAATTAGTAGAATATGCTAAGAAGATAAGAAAGAATATAGCTTCATATTTTACTTGCTCAGATTTAAAGCACTTAGCAAGACTAGGCCGTTGCTCAGCTGCAGCAGCATTTGTAGGAACAATTCTACAAATGATGCCTTTTATGTATGTTAACCCAATTGGACAATTAATCGTTCTAAAGAAAGTTATTTCAAGAAAGAAGGCTCTAAAGGCAATGTTAGATAAGATGGATGAAAAGTTCGCAGCTCTAAACAAAGACGAAACAGTATTTATTACTCATGCAAATTGTATTAGTGATGCAAACTTCCTAAAGGAAGCAATAATTGCAAAATATAACCTACCAGTTGTTGTTTCATATATTGGACCAGTTGTTGGCGGCCATACATCTTCAGGATGCTTAGCTCTATTCTTCTCAACAGAGGATAGAAGAGACGCACAAGATCCAGTTCAATTTAACTAAGAAGAATAATTAATTAATATACTCAATCAAAGAATAAGGAGCCATCCGGCTCCTATTCTTTTTTAATTGTCTGTTATATTTTAGAAATTCAATAAACAGAAGATATCTTTCTTAAGAATCATGAAGATGATATCTAAAATCCAGATGATGTTCCATCCCAATAAGATACGTAAAATAGCTGCAACAATGCATCCATCTTGGATTCTCTTAATAACACCACAAATCAAGTTTGTGATAGGGATAATTGTTAAGATTAAACTAACGATGTAATCTAGACCAAAATAAGCCTTTTGTTTCTTTGCCATATGTGACCTCCAAATATTATTTGCTATAAAAATTTTAGCATAAAAATAATTGAAATTAAAGATAGCAATTAATTTTAGTTTAAATAGTTGACTATATTATATTGAAAACATATAATATGGAAATGTTAGCAACCTAACAAACGAACGAGGGCAGTATGTTACAGTTAAAAAATATAGTTAAGGATTATGGCGATAAAGAAAACGTTGTTCACGCATTACGTGGGGTTAGTTTAAACTTTAGAGAGAGCGAATTTGTAGCAATCTTAGGACAATCTGGATGCGGTAAGACAACTTTATTAAACATTGTTGGTGGATTAGATAGATACACCGATGGTGATTTAATCATTGATAACGTTTCAACAAAGAAATATCACGATGTAGATTGGGATGCGTACAGAAATGTTCGTATTGGTTTTATTTTCCAAAGTTACAACCTAATTAACCATATAGATATTTTGTCTAACGTAGAGATGAGCTTGACTCTATCTGGCGTTTCTGCAAAGGATAGAAAGGAAAGAGCATTAAAGGCGTTAGAAGAAGTTGGCCTAAAAGATCAAGCACATAAAAAGCCAAATCAATTATCTGGTGGACAAATGCAAAGAGTATCTATTGCCCGTGCTCTTATTAATAACCCAGATATTATCTTAGCTGACGAACCTACAGGTGCGTTGGATTCTAATACTTCTATCCAAATCATGGATATTCTAAAAGAGATTGCTCAAGATAGATTAGTAATCATGGTTACACATAACCCTGAGCTTGCAGATCAATACGCAACAAGAATTATTAGACTATCTGATGGTGAAGTTATATCTGATTCTAACCCTTGTGAAGTAGAAGAAAAGGTCGAAAAAGTAGAAACATCTAGCGAAAATACAGAAATTGAAAAGCAATTATCTAAAAAAGAGCAAAGAAAGTTAGATAAAGAGAAAAAGAAGAATTTGGCAAAGACTGCAATGAATTTCTTTACAGCTCTAAAGCTATCTTTTACTAACTTAATGACAAAAAAGACTAGAACAATTCTAACAGCAGTTGCTGGTTCTATTGGTATTATTGGTTTAGCATTAGTGCTTGCTATTTCTAATGGCTTTAGCGCATATGTTAAAACAATGGAACAAGATATGTTGGCGGGTTATCCAATCTCTATTGAGAAGAACAGCTTTAATATGTCTACAGTTATGGATTTTATTAATCAAGGGTCATCTAGCACTCCATCATCAAATGACAACACAAACAAATATCCAAAAGATGCGACAGTAATTCCTTCAAATGCAGAAAAGACTCTAAAAGCAATGGCAGAGATTATGCAATACAACACTCTTGATCAGGAATATGTTGATTATCTTGAGGATATGAATCCAGATTTATATGGAAGCATTTTCTATAAATACAACATGAAATTAAATATCATTGGTAAGCCTTATACAAAATTGTATAAGACATATTTCAACATATTAATGCAAGCAGATGAGACAAAGCCATATGCTCCAATGGTATATAGCGGAGATGATTCAGAATACCAAAACATTCTAGAGATGACATCAATGCTTTCATTTAATGAAATAACAGGAAGTGAAGAATTCATCGCTACTCAATATGATTGCCTATATGGTGAATATCCAAAGAGCAAGAACGATTTAATATTAATCGTTGATGAATCAAACCAATTATCTGATTTCACTCTAGCAGCAATTGGTGTAAAAGTTCTATTAGGAGATAAAACCCCAATTGGTTTTGAAGAACTATTACAAACAGCAAATGCAAATCCATTAAAAGCATATGCAAATGATGAATATTATTATGACGCTTCATCTGCAGATAAGACATTTTATGCTTCGCATACAGCTCAAGAATTATATGAAGGCACTTCAGAAAGTGTTGATTTAAGATTCGTAGGTATCTTTAGAAAGAAGGAAAACGTTTCTTATACAACAATGAGTTCAGGAATTGGATATACTCAAGAATTGGTAGATTATCTATTAGAAAAGAATCTAACATCTGAAGTCGTAGAAGCTCAAAAAGCTAACGATAGACAATACGTAATATATTCTGGAACAGGATTCCCAGGCAATGCATCAACATCAATTGGCTCATTGTTTGGCGCAGGCGCTTCTGTTGTAGATCAAGAAACAGCTTTAGAAGTATTAGGCGGATCTAAAAATCCAGTAGGCATTTACATCTATCCAAAGGATTTTGATTCAAAAGCCGGTATCACTGCATATTTAGATGCATGGAACAAGAAATACAAAGATAATGATAAAAAGCAAGTTCAATATAACGATATGGCAGCAATTATTGCTTCAACGCTATCTCAAATGATTAGAATCATTACAATTGCACTTGCAGCATTCTCAAGCGTAGCATTAGTTGTTTCTTCATTCATGATTGGTATTATTACTTACGTATCAGTTGTAGAAAGAACAAAAGAAATCGGTATCCTAAGAGCACTTGGTGCTAGAAAGATGGACGTATCAAGAGTATTTAATGCTGAAACATTAATCATTGGTTTTATTGCTGGTTTAATTGGTGTTATTGTGACGTACATCTTAAGTATCCCAATTAATATTTTAATTAATTGGAAGGCGGGCATGGTATTAAATCTATGTGCACTAAATCCACTTGTAGCACTAGCCATGATAGCCCTATCTATGTTCTTAACATTCATAGCAGGATTGATCCCATCAAGAATTGCTGCTAAGAAAGATCCAGTAATCGCTTTAAGAACAGACTAATCAAAAAAGAGACTAAATGAAGGCCTCGTTTAAAAAAGCGGGGCCTTTTTGTATTATTAAAACGTTTGCCACTTTTAATATTAAATAATATAATATTGTGGAATATAATTCATGGAGACGAAATATGAAAGAACTTAAATCATATGAATTAAGAGAAAAATATTTGAAATTCTTTGAATCTCAAGGACATAAAATTATTCCTTCTGCTTCATTAATTCCAGAGAACGATCCATCAGTTTTGTTTACAACTGCAGGTATGCACCCACTAGTTCCATACCTACTTGGACAAAAGCACCCAGATGGAACAAGATTAACAGACGTTCAAAAGTGCGTAAGAACTGGAGATATTGATGAAGTTGGAGATGCTACACACTGTACATTCTTCGAAATGTTAGGAAACTGGTCACTTGGAGATTATTTCAAGAAAGAATCTATTACATGGTCATTCAAATTCTTAACAGAAGTTTTAGAGATCCCAGTAGATAAATTAGCAGTAACAGTATTTGCTGGCGATGAAGATTGCGCAAGAGATACATTTGCAGCTCAAACATGGAGCGATTTAGGAATTAAGAACATTTGTTATTTACCAAAGGAAAATAACTGGTGGTACGCTGGTGCTACAGGTCCTTGCGGAAGTGATACAGAAATTTTCGTAGATAATGGCAAAGAACCAAAGTGCGCTGATTCAAATCCAGGTAATGATCCAGATAAGTGGGTTGAAATTTGGAACAACGTATTTATGGAGTTCTACAGAACGCCAGAAGGTAAGTTTGAACAATTAAAGCAAAAGAACGTAGATACAGGTATGGGACTTGAAAGAACTATCTGTATGATCAATGGTCTAAAGTCAGTTTATGATACAGACTTATACAAAGACATTATTGAAAAGATTTGCGAACTTAGCGGAGCTAAATACGGCGAAGACGAACAAACAACAAGAGCTATAAGAATTATTGCTGACCACATCAGAACATCTACATTCTTAATGGGCGACGAAAAAGGTATTGTTCCATCTAACGTTGACCAAGGATACGTTTTAAGAAGATTAATTAGAAGAAGTGTAAGATTTGCTCGCCAAATCAATTTGGATTCTAAGCAATTAGTTACAATCTCTAAGATGTTCATAGATAAATATAAGGCCTACTATCCAGAACTTGGACAAAACGAAGCTAAAGTTCTAGAAGAACTTGCTAAAGAAGAAGAAAAGTTCTCTAAGACTTTGGAAAATGGTATTAAGGAAATCGAAAAGGTTCTAAAGTTCATCCAAGGCGACACATTAAATGGTAAGACAGCATTCAGATTATATGACACATTTGGATTCCCAATCGAGATGACACAAGAAATCTGCAAAGAAAAGGGATTCAAGGTAGATATGCAAGGATATAAAGAAGCAGAAGAAAAGCACCAAAAGCTTTCTCAAGCAGGAGCTGAGCAAAAGTTCAAGGGCGGACTTGCTGATTCTTCAGAACAAACAACATTCCTTCATACAGCTACACACTTACTTTTAGGTTCTTTACAAAAGCTATTAAGCAAGGATATTCACCAAAAGGGTAGTAACATTACAGCTGAAAGATTAAGATTCGACTTCAACTTTGATAGACCACTAACAGAAGAAGAAAAGAAGATGATCGAAGATAATGTAAATAAGGCTATTCAAGAAGATGTTCCAGTTATCTGTGAAGAAATGACAGTAGATCAAGCTAGAGAAGCTGGAGCTGAAGGTGTATTTGGTTCAAAGTATGGCGATATTGTAAAGGTTTATACAATTGCTGGATACGATAAAGAAATCTGCGGCGGACCACACGCAACTCATACAGGTCAATTAGGAGAGTTCAAGATTATTAAGGAACAATCTTCATCAGCAGGTATTAGACGTATTAAAGCTGTTATTGATACATCAAAGGCGAAGAACTAAAGAGCAACAAGGCATAATAAAAGGTACCATTGAATTGGTACCTTTTTTGTTGGTTAAGCTTAAGCTTATCTGATTGAGAATAAGATGTCGCCATAGCTTGGATATGGCCAGTATTTAGATGCTGTAATTGTTTCAAGAGCATCTACGTCCTTTCTCAATTCTTCCATTGCATTAAATACATACTTTCTATAATCTTGAGCATGTTCAGCAATTGGTTTAATTCTATTTGCTTTAACTCTAGCTTCTTGTAATTCTTCAATTTTCTTTGTAGCAGAATTATATAGAGTTGTTAGCTTTTCTAATAAATCCTTTTGAGAAGATAAATCTAGTGGTAAATGAAGATTCTCTGCATTTAAAAGTGTTTGCATTACATCATTGATGTAACTTGTTACTGCAGGAAGGATATCTCTTTGTGCCATTTGGATCATTGTTAATGCTTCAATGTCCAAAGTTTTGCAGTAATTTTCTAGCAAGATTTCTGTTCTAGATTTACATTCTGTTCTTGTGAATACGGCATGTCTTTCGAATAATTCAATACTCTTTTCTTCGGCTAAGCATGGAATTGCGTCTGGAGCTGACTTTAAGCATAGAAGTCCACGCTTTTCAGCTTCTTTTGGCCATGTCTTGTCGTAAGAGTTTCCGTTGAAGATAATTCTTCTGTGCTCTAAGATAGTTTTCTTTATAAGAGCTTTAACTGCCTCGTTGAAATCTTCAGCTTTTTCTAGTTCGTCAGCAAATTGTCTTAATTCTTCAGCAACGATTGTATTAATAATAATATTTGGACCAGAAATTGAAAGAGAAGAACCTGGCATTCTGAATTCAAACTTGTTTCCAGTGAATGCAAATGGAGATGTTCTATTTCTATCTGAAGTATCCTTTAAGAATCTTGGTAATACGTGAACGCCCATTTGGAATTCACATCTAGCTCTCTTAGAATATACTCTTCCTTCGGCGATGGCATCTAAGATGCCAGTTAATTCTTCACCTAAGAATAATGTAACGATTGGAGTAGGGGCTTCATTAGCACCTAGACGGTGGTCGTTTCCGGCTGTAGCAACTGTCATTCTTAATAATCCTTGGTATTCATCTACTGCCTTAATTACAGAAGATAGGAATAATAAGAATTGTAGATTGTCTTCAGGTGTTGATCCTGGATCAAATAGGTTTTCGCCTAAATCTGAAGATAGAGACCAGTTGTTATGTTTACCAGAACCGTTTACACCCTTAAATGGTTTTTCATGTAATAAACATGCCATGTTATGATGTCCAGCAACCTTCTTCATCAATTCCATTGTTAATTGGTTTTGATCTGTTGCTGTATTTGTATCGCAATAGATTGGAGCAAGTTCGTGTTGAGCTGGAGCAACTTCGTTGTGCTCTGTTTTAGCATAAACGCCCAATTTCCAAAGTTCGATATCTAATTCTTCCATGAACTTAGCAACTCTTTCTTTAATACAACCAAAGTAGTGGTCATCAAGTTCTTGTCCCTTTGTAGCAGTAGCACCAAATAAAGTTCTTCCTGTATAAACTAAATCTGGTCTTGCTTTGTATACTGATTTATCAATTAGGAAATATTCTTGTTCAGCACCAACTTCAGCATTAACGTTATGAACGTCTTTGCCGAACAATCTTAAGATTCTTGTTGCTTGTAAAGAAATGGCGTCAATAGATTTTAAAAGTGGAGTTTTCTTATCTAGAGCTTCACCTGTGTAAGAGCAGAAAGCAGTAGGGATACATAAAGTGTTATCCTTTATGAACGCATAAGATGTTGGGTCCCATGCTGTATAACCTCTTGCTTCGAATGTAGCTCTAACGCCACCTGATGGGAATGATGAGGCATCAGATTCACCTTTAACAAGTTCTTTGCCTCTGAATTCCATAATTAATTCGCCGTTTTTTGTAGCGATGAAAGAGTCGTGCTTTTCAGCCGTGATACCTGTCATAGGCTGGAACCAGTGAGTATAGTGAGTGCAACCGTGCTCGATAGCCCAGTTCTTCATGGCTTCGGCAACTTCGTTTGCGATGTCTATTGTAATAGAAGTTTTGTTCTTGATGCATTCTTGTAATTTTAGGTAGGTATCTTTAGATAAAGTCTTTTGCATAACGCTATCGTTAAATACTAAACTACCAAATATGTTCTTAATACTCATACACGCCTCTAAAAATTTAATAATATTATTATAAAAGAAAAAAGATAATAAGACAAAGAAATTTTAACATTTTCTAAAATGGGAGGAGAAAACAAAAGATGGTGCATAAGCACCATCTGATGTATAGATTTTTCTATTTCTTACTAATTTAGGCTTTCCAAAGTCCGTGTAGATTGCAATATGCAAAAACTGCTTCAATCTTTTCGCCATCTAAAAGAGCAAATTCAACATGTGGTGCATCGTTTGGTTTTAGGGCTTTTCTTTGGTTACCATAATTTGTTTGGATAGATACCCATTCGATGAAGTGAGCATCAATCATTGGGTGAGCAACAGATCCTACGTCAACTATTGCTTTGTTACCTTCAACTTTATATATAGGAACATGCTTTTCTTGAGCTGCATCAGTTGTATTTGGGACAAGTTCCTTCATTTTTTGGCCACAGCACATAACTGGGACGCCTTTGTTTTTAACCATTGCTATTATATTTCCGCAATGTTCACATATAAAAAATTTTTGTTCCATAATAATCCTCCCCATCTATCTATGCTTTAAGTATACCAAATTATATTGCGTTTTAGAATAGCAAAAGAGGGTAGACAATCATTTATGGACAATTTAAGTTTCGTGCGTATATAATATAATAAATAGTCTACTTTTAGGAGATTTAATTATGAGTAGGAGTTCACGCGTCGAAGATAGAAGAAGACACGATAGACACAACGACAGAAGAGATAGAGCTAGAAGAAGAAAGAGAAAAGAAGGTAGAAGTTGTTGTTCTTCTTGTATTATTTCGCTTGTAGTTTTGTTTGTAATTACAGCGGGTCTTTTATATGGTGGCGGTACATTTGCTTGGAATCAATATGCAAAACCAATGTTCGGCATTTCATTTAATGATGCTTTAGGCTTGGTTGGCAGTACATATGTAACAAAAGAAAAGGACGTTATTAATAACGCATATGGAGAAGGGGATGTAGATGCATTCTATACTAACTTATCTAATGCGTTATTCTTGGACGAAGATGTTAAGTTAAGAGAATCTCTTGATGAGGTTTTAGATAGCTTCATAGAAAAGATGGCAAACGGAGAAACTAACGGAAGCGGTAGTGGCACAGGAAATGAAGAGATTGCTACCGAAGAAGAGTTAACGGAAGGATCTTCAACGCCAACAACTACAGGTAACGAAGCTTTAGATAATTTCTTAAAGAGCTTAGATTTCGACTTTTCTAGATTAAAGGATTACGAAGATGAATACGCAACTCCAGAAGTTTTGTCTTTAACAGATAAGCAAACAGCAGCATTTTTAGATGACACAATAAAGACTGCATTAAAGAAAGATGCCATTAAAGGAAAACTTCCAGAATTAGTACAAAATGTTTCTTTAGAGAATATTGTAGATATTCCTCAAGTAATAGTTGCACAAGAAGGCCCAGATGGAGATAAGCAAACAGCGCTAACTTTAACAGTTAGAATCAATTTAAGAGAAACAATTAAAGAAGTTGCTTCAGCTATACATCCAGCCCTAAAGGTTGCAGCATATCTATTACCAAAGAAGTTATTAGCTACAATTACCATTTATCCAGATAACTATATTCAAGAAGCAAAGATAAGAGTTAACTCATTCTCAGATAAGCGTATGAATGATGCTTATGCTATTGCTAACTATTTCCTAAAAGACACACAATACGAATCAGTTAATGGAATATTAACAATGGTTAACCAAAAAGCTATTGAGGCGCTTGAAAAGGTTAGAGCGGTTGTTCCTGTATACTTCCTAGAAACAGGAAGCGTAGAGATGCACCCAATTCAAGCATTGATGAATGTGCTTGGAGCGACAGAAGTTACAGAAACTCAATTCTTCTGTATGATTAGAGATTTATTCTTGCCTGAATTTGATGATGTAAAACAGGCATTAGGATTCGAAGAAGACGATACATATGAAGGAATTGCAGCAAAGCTTGCAGCAGGAAAGACAACATTAGTTGGCGAGATATCTAATAAGTATGCTATTGAACCAGGATATCTAACAGCAGATAATATGATGGACAAATTAAAGGGTGTAGGCGGAGAATCTTCAGAACTTATCGAAAAGATTTCTCTATCTAATCTTGATTTAGACTCAGAAATATATAACGCAAATGATGTAAAAGTTAGAGTTCCATATGTAGCTCTAGCAGGACTTCTAAGCGGATATTTAAACGAAGCCGCATCAGGTGGTGAAGGAGGCTTAAGTGAAGCCGAAGAAGGAGAATCTAGCACAAGCAAGATCTCATTTGAAATGATAAACGCTACATATTCAGAAGCAGCAGAAACATTAACAATAGTTCTAAAGATTGGCGTTTTGGATATGTTAGGAACAAGTTTAAATCCAGATTCTCCAATTAGCGGAGTCGTAAGCAAGCTAGTTCCAGAAAATATTTATATTAGAGCAAGTGTATGTTTAGCAGATAGTGATGAATCTCCAGCAACTATCATGATTAACAATAGAGATGCTGAAGGAACCGTAGATTTGTTAAACACAATTGGCGCTCTAGTTAAGTCTTTAGGATCAGAAAGCGGTCTTGATTACACATCTTTGTCTCAAGATGTAGCAACAAAGGCTAGAACTGGTCTAAAGGATTTAAATACACAATTAGGTAATGCTATTACATTTAAGAACGACGCAGCATATCTTCCAAGCTTATACGATATCATGGCAAACAAGATTTTGTATAAGGAAGAATTAGATGCAGACAATTTAACAAGCGAAGAAGTATATGCAGTATTTAGAGGCGTTGTTAAAAAGAGTGCAAAGATAGATGGTACAAATGTTGCATCAGATTTATCTGGATTCGTTGCAACAGTAAATACAAGTTATTCAATAAATAATGCACATAAATTAGTAGCTCCAACTACAGATTCAGATCCAACAATTGTTGAACAAATGCAGGCATTTGGTACAAACTACAATACAGCAATTGATGGTACAAATGGAGCGGGCACAGGATTAGCTGATAGATGGAAAGATGTACAAAGTGATATTGAAGCTGACGCAAGCCTTGATACAGCAGATAAGATATTAGAAGCAAAGGCTAGCGCAATGAAGGCAAGCTTTAATCCATATGCAAAGCAAGATGAAGCTGCAGCAATCTTTGACGGTGCATTTAAGGTAACAACAAGTGGAATTAAAGATGTTACTTTAAATAAGGTAATAGTTGAAGACGATTCACATATTAGATTGATTTATTCTTGTACATACGAAACAGATGAATCTACAAAATATGCATCACTAATTCCAGATTTTGTAATTAACGTTCTATTAGATAAGGAGAAAGTATCTGAAGAAACATATGTAGATGAAGGAAACTATGCAGCTCTTGATCCAACAGATTTAGATACAATTTATTATATGAACGATGGCGGCAACTATGTTGCTCTTGGAAAATATAACGAAATTATAGATACAAGTTTAGATCACTATTACACATTCAACCCATGTGTTGAGATTAGAATTAACTCAATGGAAGATACAGAGTTAGACAACTTTGCTTTAATGTGCACAAGACTTGGTATCAACTCATTTAATATGGATTCTATTAGAACAAGCACAAATACATCAGTTAAAGATGGATTAAAAGATTTGTTCAAGAAAGTAGATATTACTTTAGATGCAACCCAAAACAACGAAAAGATTTATTTTGGTAGTATCTTTGAATTGGCATACAAGAATGTATATACTCCATATGCAAACAAGGGAGATTATGCAGCACTTGATCCAACGGATTTAACAACAATATATTATGCAAAAGATGGCGACGACTATATTCAATTAGGAACATATAGCCAAATTATCGACCATTCTCTTTCTGCATACTATATTTACTATCCATATGTAGCAACAGATGTTGCAGATACAATAGCTGCTTTATATGGCGAAATCGCTGTTTTAGGACAAAATGGTATCGACGCTGATGCAGATAAGTTTGATCCAGTATATGATTCAACGACAAATTCAGATGGTATTCAAGCATCAGCAAACGTCACAACGCTTAACATGCAAGGAAAATTAACAGCAAGAAATATAGGTGCGGCAATCTTAGGAACAGATATGTCAACATTAAAGACGGGAATGGGATATACGGGCGAATTAGAGTTGGTTCAATCATTAATGATTAATGTAGGTGATTCAACATATGCAGCTCAAAACACAGCATTTATGAATGAAGTTTCAAATCTATTTGTTGGTGTAACAAACGAGCAATATGTTGTCAGCGAAATGTCTATTGCTACAGCAAGCTTGTATGAATCTACATTAATACCAGAAAACATGTATTTAACAATAAGAATAGACGTTCAAAGCGGTGAAGTAAGAATTGCATATAATAATTTAAGCGAAAAAGAATTGTTAGTATTAAAGTCTATGGCCGGAACAAGTGGCGCAAAGGCATTTGATGTTATAACAATCGAAAAAGAAATGGAAACATTTATAAGAACGGTTGAATTGTTTACATATACATACATATATCCAGTTACTGTTACTTTCGGCGATGTATTAGATGCGCATGCAGGAAGCGTAAATGCTACATTAAACGATTCTAAATTATGCGGCAAATATGAATTAAACTACACAAGATCGATATAAAAGGATGATATATGAAAAAATACGACACATTAACAATTGGACACATTTCATTGGATTACAATATTGATTATCTAGATCACCAGATAATCGAAGTGGGAGGAGCAGTTATATATTCTTCAGCAGCAGCTTATGCTGGTGGATATAAGGTAGCAGTTGTTACTAAAGTTGCTCCACAAGATAAAGATAGACTAAAAGAGTTTGTTATAGACCCAGATGATATCTATTGCATTCCATCTTCAGAATCTACATCTATTAGAAACAAATATCATACGGCAGATAAAGAAAGAAGAACTTGCACATGCATTGGACAAGGCGATTCTTTCAAGATTGAAGATATTAAAGACTTTGATACTAATATCTATCATTTCGCTGGATTAATATATGGAGACTTTGATGGAGAGATAATTAAGTGGGCTTCAAAGAGAGGTAAAACAGCCGTTGACGTTCAAGCTTTATTGAGACACGCAAATAGAGAAACTGGCGAGATGTATTTCGAAGATTGGGCTGACAAGAAGGAAATATTACCATATATTGACTATCTAAAGACAGACGCAGCTGAAGCAGAAATACTAACTGGACTACAAGATAGAAAGGAAGCAGCAAAGCTATTACATCAATGGGGAGCAAAGGAAGTTGTTATTACTCATAACACAGAAGTATTAGCGTATGATGGCAACAAGTTCTATACTTGTCCAATTAGAGCGAGAAACTTATCTGGAAGATCTGGACGTGGCGATACAACATTTGCTGCATACATTACAGAAAGGCAAAACGAATCTATGGAAAAGGCGCTACTATGGGCTACAGCAACTGTATCTACAAAGATGGAAGCTCCAGGACCATATAAGGGCAAGAGAGAGGACATTATAGACTATATTCATATAATGTACCCAGAGTATACTTTATATTAATTTTTAAGCATAAAATAAGGCGAAACCCTGGAATAATTTGGGGTTTCGTTCTTTATAATATAAAATAGAGCGCATACGATAAATATTTTATTGACTTTACAATTAAGGCGTGATATTTTCTTTATGGAAGGTATCTTATGACAGTGTATGAAAAAAGGGACAGTTTCACTGAACGTCTACAAAAGATGGATCAAGAAACTCAAAGTTATTTTAATGAATTGGACAAAGCCATTACGCAATATGGAAGCATCAAATCTCGTGCTAGTTTAAGATGTGTTACTTATAGATATGAGAAAAAGGTTATTGCTAAAATTGCTATTGGCGGAAAGACTTTAAAATTATACCTAGCTATAGATCCAAGCACAGAAATGTTTAAAGAAGGGAAGTTCCATCCAAGAGATTTATCTAACACAAAGGCTTATGAACAAGTCCCATCTATGTTGCCAATCAAGTCTGAGCTTGCAGCTAGAAAGGCTAAATCTGCAATTCAATATCTAATTCTAAAAGAAGTTTATCATTTCGAATTTTAGTATTTAAGTTTGCTTTTGTTGCAAATAAGTGGATTTTAAAAAATCCACTTTTAATTTGTTGCAACAAATTTTTGCGTGCGATATAATACCGGCGGTCTGAAAGAGACTGAGGTTATGCTATGGAAGAACAATTATTCGTTTCACGCGCTGAACGAGGAATTACTATAGGCGACATAATGAGCGCCGTTTTTTGCAAAAAGTTGTTGATGGTAATAATTACTTTAATTATTACTCTTATTGGCACTTTAGGCATTATTTTTATTTACGATGGTTCTAAACAAGAGTACGTAGCTAGATTTGATACGAACGCAATTAATTTCAAAGAAGGAACATATATTGATGGATCAACTTTTGATTACAGAGAGATCATTTCTCTTGCAGGATTAAAAGAAGTTATTGCATCAGATGAAAAATTCAGCAAGCTAGATGCCAACGACTTATTAGAGACAGGAGCTATTAGCATTAATATTGTTAGCGAATATGATGAAAATCTATTAAATGTTGAAAATAAAATTGTTGAAACTGGAAAGTATTACGAAATTAGAATCAAAAAGAGCAAAATTGGCAAAGCATCAATAGCAAGAAGCTTTGTAAAAGCGCTAATTGAAAGAGTTGTAAATGCTGATGTTGAAAAGACAGATTCAATGGATTATACATCGAATTTTGTATCTTATGATACAACTACAAGATATGATGCTCAAATCGAATGCTTACAAAAGCAATATAATTTTATAGTTGATGGCTATAACGCCTTAGTTAGCAGCTATGGAAACGTAATGGTTTCCGGTAAGAATCTAAAGAACTATAGAGAAACAGTTCAAGCATATGCAAGCGACTATACATTTGCAAGATTGACAAGCGAGCTTGAGCAATATGGATATGTAAAAGATTATGCTAAAAATGGTAGAGTATATTACACAAAAGTTATTCAAGATGTTAATGAATATAAGGTTAGCAAGCTAAAGCTTGAACAATTAACAGCACAAAGAGACGAAACACTAGATAAATATTCTTCAATGGGCGGTGTTATTGAAAATACAGGTCTTGATGCTCTATAT
>JAEEGL014926967.1_pt1 | contig 19463 bp, 16 predicted proteins | sample 9134231 | NCBI WGS metagenome assembly JAEEGL01 (sample SAMN16246548, study PRJNA631951) | gut metagenome | biome: gut microbiome; feature: rumen; material: fiber-attached | host: Bos | place: Iran: Karaj | collected 2018-10
CGAAGAAGTCCACCTCAAGATTCACCCTGTTCCCGGAATTTGCTATAAGCAGATCAAGTGCCTTCTTCCCCACTTCAAAGCTCATAAGAGCTTTTTTCCCGTGGTACTCTCCGTCTCCGGCAAAGCAATAGGCACAACGCAGATTGCAGTCATGGGCAATATGCAGACACAGGGCTTTTATTATACCCTGTTCCTTTTTTATCTCAGTAAACTTTTCAATGTATGACTCGTATGGATCCCCGGTAAACAGCTGTCCGGAAACAATGAGTTCCCTGATCTCTCCGGCAGCCTCACCGATATCCTCCTTTGAATATCTTTTTTCACAGAGTTCATACAACCGGTCATCACTTACATCCCGGTCTTCATCAAAAAACGGTATCAGGTCATATACTATATCATCGGTAACATGTACACGGCCCGAATTGACATCCAAAACAATGTTATAGCCGTTATTTTTGTATTGATGTACCATTTCAAATTTATCTGTTCTTATTCTCGCAGGTCTGGTTTCCTACCGTGCAGCTTGTCTTGCATGCTGACTGGCATGATGTCTGGCATTCGCCGCATCCGCCCTTAACGGTACTCTTTTTGTAATCCCTTGAATTGAGTGTTCTGACATGCTTCATATTCTTTCTCCTCTATTAAATAATATTTTTATATCTTACTGCATTTATAAAATAAAAAAATGATTAAGTCCCAAACAATCGCTAATTATAGCACATATTCCCAAGTCAGTTCAAGACTAATCTTAATTCCGTCATTAATGTATAATTATTCCTATCTGGACGGTGCGGCAGCTTCCGTTTTATTTGAACCTACAGATACTTTAAAAGGGATGCTTTAAGCTACGCTCCTTACCAATGTCAGGCCTCCATCCGGGCTTGCCCGGACGAATTTATTCGAGAGTGGAAGACAGCGCTAAGGACAGCGGCAACCCACCTGGCTTTAGCTGGGAGTCAAACGGCGGAGGCACCGGCCGCCCGGACCCGTCAATATTCCGGACAATGTATCACGACCTCTCCCTTTTCAAGGCTTTCTTTAACATCTATGACTCTCTGGTTTTTACTTCCCTTCCATCTTAATGTATTGTCTTTCAGTTCCTTTTTATACTCTCCGTCCACACATACATCGGTGTATTTCATCAGGGCATCGTTTTTTATATCTTCCCAGACTGCTCCCGTATATACCCATATGTCCTTTTCGGGAAATTTCTCCTTTATCTTCTTTGCAAGCGCTCTTACCTCGGAAATATTCGCAGCATGTAAGGGATCTCCTCCGGAGAAGGTTATGCCGGAAATATATTTTTTTGAAAGCTGTTCGTATATCTCCTCCTCGGCGGCGCGGTCAAAAAGGAGACCGCCTTCGGGATCCCAGGTTATGGGATTCTGGCATTCGGGGCAATTATGGCTGCAGCCTGCAACCCATAAAACAACCCTCAGCCCGTCTCCGTTTTTCATATCGTCATGGGTAATATCGTGGTATCTCATTTTTTTCTCTTACTATTACGATTTAATGCGGATTGTTCCTTGCTTCGCAGGGATCACATTGATTTCCTATCCGCTATTTCTGCCATCTTGGCTTCATTTAATCTTGTGTCTCCGTGAACTCTCGAATACGAAAGATATCCGTTCATACGGTCTATCTTGGTAAGATTTTTTGAACCGCACACGGGACAGACATCCATCGAAAGCTCCTGATGGCCGCAGTCATCACAGTAGGCCAGCGAAAGATTGATACCCTCGTAGAGTCCCATGTCCATTGCCCTGTGCACGAGAGTCCTTACGGCACCGACATTATAATCCACAGGATATCTGACATACTGTATCTTTCCTCCGTTCGACAGCTCCCAGAATCTGTATTCCCTGTCCTGCTTTTCTATCGGAGTTATCTCTTCCGTCACATGACAGTGGAAGGAGTTTGAAACATACTCCCTGTCTGAAACATTTTCCACAATACCGTATTTTCTTCTGAACTGCTTTACCTGAAGACCGCAGAGATTCTCTGCAGGCGTTCCGTATATCGCATACAGATTTCCGTCTTCTTCCTTAAATTCATTGATCTTATTATTGATATATTCAAGCACATCAAGTGCAAACTGACCGTCCTCGGCAATGGATTTTCCGTTATAAAGCTGCTGAAGCTCATTCAGTGCCGTGATACCGAAGGAAGCCGTTGCAGCCTTAAGAAGAGGCTTGATCTTATCGTGAAGTTCAAGATGTCCGCCGTAAAATCCGCCCTCGCAATATGCCAGCGGATTGGTCGAAGCCCTCATTTCCCCCAGATATGCGTATGTTCTTATATGAAGCTGTCTGATAAGATTAAGGTAATAATCAAGAACCTCATAAAAATCCCTGCTCTCCTGTCTGGCTTTGGCAAGTATCATCGGAAGATGCAAAGATACGGCTCCCACATTAAATCTTCCCACGAAAACAGGCTCATCCTTATCATCTGCCGGATGCATGCCTCCTCTTTCATACCAGGGAGACAGAAATGCCCTGCAGCCCATGGGCGAAATGATTTTCCCGTATTTTTTATACATGCTGGCGATATAACCCTCACCCGTAAGAGAAAGCCAGTCGGGATACATGGTCTTGGCCGAGCATTCTATACCAGCCTCAAACACATCCTCCAGTTCCTTTCCGGGGCCGTGAAGATTTTCATCATAAAGGAAAACGATCTTCGGGAAAAGAACCGGCTTTTTACATTCCTTTTTTCCTTCCCCTCCCTTCCTTACATTTAAGAGGGTCTTTGTCGCCATCCTCGCAAACCTGCCGGTACCTGTACCGGCTGTAACGGTTATGAAGGGATAGTCGCCTCTGCTCGATGCCACCGTATTGAACTTATATTCCCAGCCCTGAAATCCCTGCTCAAAATCCCTTAAAACATCGTCTTCGGCAACCTCTTCGGCCTTTTTTTCATCTATTCCCAAAGAGATATATTTATTTTTATATTTTTCATATGATTTTTCCGCATACGGCTCAAGGATGAGCTCGACTGAAGGCACGGTAAATCCGCCGTACTGCTGGCTTGCGGCAGAAAGCACGATATCGCCGATAACATCGAAGGCAACATCCAAGGTCTTGGGTTCGTTATACCAGATGTTTCCCATTTCGAATCCGCCCCTTAATACATGCTCCACATCAAAAAGACAGCAGTTCATTGTATCTCTTCTGGCAGACATATCATGAACGTAGATATAACCGTCACGGCAGGCCTGAAGCTCCTCCGTGGTCATAAAAAATTTCTGATAGAGTTCCTTATTGAACTGATTAAAGATCAGTGATCTTTTTGTGGAAACAAGAGCAGAATCCGTATTTGAATTCTCTTTGTCCCCGACATACATTATGGACTGGCTTCTTCTGTATACCTCGTCCATCATCCTGACAAAATCCTGTTTATAATTACGATAATCCCTGTAGCTTTTGGCCACTATGGGCTTTACCTCTTCGAGCACGCTCTCAACAATGTTGTGCATCATTGAAATGGGGATCTTATCAAGCCCGGTCTCTTCAACCTTATCTATAACTTTTTCGCAGATATACTCCTTTTCCTGCTCCGAAAAATCCGTCAATGCCCTGTATGCACTCTTGGCAACGGCATTAAGAACCTTCTGGATATTAAATTCCTCAAGTGTTCCGTCTTTTTTTATGACTCTGACATCTGCCTTTGGCTTGTACTTTTCCGAATAATCGGTTTTTTCCTGTAAGCTTGCCGACTGGCTTTCCATAGATCAACCTCCAACATTTAGTGCAATTATGTAACCCTGCACACAATATTTAGTGCCTAATCAGTATATGTCAATGTCGTCTTATTGTCAATGAGCATACCTGTGATGCTTTGAGGAGTGTTTTGAACCGTCTTTCTTTTTCTTCTTTAAGGAACCGTCATTATTGAGATCCCTTGATTTGATCTTTTTATAACCGTCGAAATCCTTATATCCCTTTTTAAATTCCTTTTTATATTTTTTTCCGTCCTTATTTTTCCGGCGACCGCCGTCATCTTTATTTTTCTGCTTTTTCCATTCCCAGGGCTTTACATACATCTCTTCATCGGAAACACCGTATTTATTGTCTCCCATTGAGTCCTTAAGAAAAGCCGCCGCAAGCTCCAGGGCCGTAAAATCCTCGTCATTAAGCTTTCTTTCAATCATCATTATGGTTTCGGAAAGATCTTCATCGGAAACAATCCCTATCATCCGTTCAAGTATCTTTTCGGATTTCGAATTCTTTACATCCGCAGAAGAAGGTATGGTTCTTGCTTCTATCGTCGTCTTGCAGTATCTTTCGATATCCCTTATCTTAAGGACCTCGCGACCGACCACGAGTGTAAATGAACGCCCTTTTTTACCTGCTCTTCCCGTCCTTCCTATTCTGTGCACATAGTATTCAATATCCTGAGGAACATCATAATTAAACACAGCCTCCACATCATCTATATCAAGGCCACGGGCCGCAACATCGGTTGCTATGAGAATCTCGGTCTGTCCGTTCTTAAACCCCTGCATCACCCTGTCCCTCTGCATCTGGGACAGATCTCCGTGAAGAGCCTCGGCAAAATATCCTCTTCCCGTCAGGTTCTGGGCAAGCTCGTCGGCCATCCTTTTTGTATTGCAGAAAATAAGGGATCTTTTCGGATTATAATAGTCTAAAAGTCTTGAAACCGCTTCTTCTTTGTTTTTCCTGCTGACCTCATAGTAATACTGCCTGACAAGCGGTATTGTAAGCTCTTTCGACGGTATTTTTACAAATACGGCATCTTCCTTTTGAAAACGGGATGTGATCTCCAGGATAGGCTTTGGCATTGTTGCGGAAAAAAGCGCCGTCTGACGGTCTTTCGGTGTCTCATCAAGAATAGTCTCCATATCCTCACGAAATCCCATGTCGAGCATCTCGTCCGCTTCATCGAGTACCACGATCTTCACCTCGGACAGATCGATGGTATGTCGTCTCATATGATCCATGACTCTTCCGGGAGTTCCCACAACTATCTGCACATCTCCCCTTAAGGACCTTATCTGTTTTGAAATATCCTGTCCTCCGTAGACAGGAAGAACACGGATATCCGGGATATATTTTGCAAACTTTCTTATTTCCTCAGCCGCCTGTATCGCAAGCTCTCTTGTCGGCGAGAGCACAAGAGCCTGAAGAGCTTTGAATTCCGGCTCGATGCTCTGTATTATGGGTATTCCGAAAGAAGCCGTCTTTCCCGTTCCTGTCTGAGCCTGTCCGATGATATCCCTTCCGTTTATCATTTCCGGAATTGCCATGGCCTGGATCGGTGTCATAACCTCAAAGCCCATTTCCTTTACAGCCTTTATTATCCTTTCATCTATATCTGCATCTTCATATCTCAGTTCATTTTCATCCAGTTTTATTCCATCATCCATTTCTTTCTTCACTCCCATCAAAAATAAAACCTCTGTCGTCATACAGAGCCTTCGTGATCTTATCATAATATACATACATTTTCTGTACGCTGTTTTCCAGAATATAATAGTGTCTGATGTAGGGCACCAGCAAAACAAATAAAAGCAGCGTCATGATAAACGGCATAACGGTGTCCGAAAAAACAGCTGCAAAAAGACTTATCACCGTAAGCACTGCAAAGGTTACCGTCACGATGAGATGAATAAGCCTTTCATGCTGAAAAAAACCTATCTGACGCGCGGTTTCATCCTTTATGAGCGCAAGCTCATCCTTTGACAGATTTTCCCTGTCAAGCCCATCAAGATATTTAAGATATTTTTTAATCCTCTTTTCCATTTTTCTGTCTTTCGCGTAAAACAGCCTCTTTTGCACTCCAATCATAATACCTTTTTTTTTGATATTTGGCTATTCCGTTTTTTTTATTTTTATGGTATTCTCATTGAAGGGATAATCCAAATACATTTGCGTTTCTCGCTGACAGGCTGCGAAAAATCGCTGTATTTTACATTTTAAGGAGGTCGTTTATGGATGTAAGGAACTGCAGAAAATGCGGTAAGGTTTTCAATTATATAGGAGGTGTTCCTATCTGCCCGCAGTGTAAGCAGAAACAGGAAGAAGACTTTCAGAGGGCCAAGGAATATATAAGAGCCAATCCGAATACCACCGTTGCTGCCGTGGCCGAGGAATGTGAGATCGATATTCAGATGATAAGGCAGTGGCTGAGGGAGGAGCGGCTCACCTTCGGCTCCCTTGAAAATTCCGATCTTGTATGTGAAAACTGCGGAACAAAGATCCTTTCCGGAAGATTCTGTGACAAATGCAAGAATTCTGTTGCAAGGGGTCTGACTGATGCGATCAAGAAGCCCGAGATAGAAAAGCCCGTACAGAAAAAAGAATCGGGCGGAAACAAGATGCGTTTCCTCGGTTCATGATAAAATTGCGGATGCTTTTGCTGCATCGTACCGTTTTAAGGAATTCAAAAACTGCCGGTATCTGCCGGCAGTTTTTTCATTTAATATTTAAACTGTTCCAATATAACTCCAAAGGCCCTCTGCTCGTCTATCAGATAGTCCATACAATCTCTTGCCTCATTATAGGAAAGCCTGTCACCCAACGCAGCTCCGTCTCTGAAGTTCGATCTTACCACATTTGCCGCAAACACCTGATTCATTATCATTGTCCGGCTGTTCTGTTTGGATGAGGTATTTGTAAGCTTCTTAAAAGCATAATCCAGAAAAACCATATTGTCGCCGCTGAATTTCGGAATGATGCTTATATTACCTTCTTCATCAACGGCAAATCCCGTGATGCCTTCAAGAAACTCAAAGGAAAATTCAGCTTCCGTTCTTGTGCAGACACCATCCTTTATCAGGCCGCTCGTGAGGTTCTTGATATTCTGATCGAGAGAATATTTAACGTAATCCGTAAAATATCTCTTTCCGAGCTCGATCTCCAGAGCTTTTGTCACCGTAAGGCAAACAGCGGCATAATCAAAATCCGAATTCGGAGGGATCCTTTCCAGCAGAATTTCGGCACTTACCACCAGCTTCTGGGATATCTTATCCATCTTCTGCCAGGTTTCCTCACCGATACTGTTCAAGGCCCGGTTTAAGCAGTCTATACAGTCAACCCCTTCAAATTTCTGTTCCAGAACCTTTTCGGCACATTTATCCTGAATAAATTTAGATCTCTGCCAGTCCTGCAGATCGGGAAAATCCACCTTCTTGGCCCCGACAACATAATGATGCAGATTGGTAAGAGAATCTATAACCGCCCTTTCACCCTTATAGCACTCCTTCAGGAGATGCTGATTGGCAGCTTCTCCGTCCAAAAGCCACTCGAGGACCTCCTCATCATCCGTATTATCTTTCATTTCAGACAGCTGGGTATCAAGATATTCCCTGTCAGCGGAAATATCGGCATTTTCCTCATCAGGAAGAAAATACGCACATTTTTCGCACATATCCGCAAGCAGCCCGACATAATCCGAAAGCTGTGAAACAACCCTTTTATCATTCTCCACCCGTTCCTTCTTTGAACCGGGCGCTATCTTTTCCATAAAAGAAAGGTTGCTTCTTTGTTTATACTGCTCGACATTTCTTGCAAAAAACTCCTTATAGACCTCCAGCTGGCCTATATATCTTCTTCTGTAGCCGCTGGTAAGAAGATTAATATCAATAACCTGCAGCAGTCTGCCAAAAACATCGCTCATCAGTTTAATTATTCAGCGAAAAATCCTGGAGTCCGGTCAGAATTTCATCTCTGGTCTTTGCAGTCAGTGTATCGGAAGAATCGGGCGAATAAACCGTCTTTACTTCCTCACCCTGCCTTGTTGTAAGCTCTTCGGCCGCAATCTCCGCAGCCATCTCCTTGTTGAATTCCCTGTTTCCGCTTTGTATCTCCTCCGCTCTTTCCTTTCTGGCATCCATTTCCCTGTCATAATCATTTCTGGAAATTTCACCCTTTATGTACATCTGTTCAAGCTGTGCATCGGTATAACCGTTAAAGGTTGCTTTACCTGTTTTAGCCGCAGCATCCTTTGTTGTATCGATATTCTCCCTGATCTCAGCGCGTGCCTCTGCCCTCTCCTGTCTCTTTTTCTGAGCCTCAATACGCTCCTTTACGGGATCAGGCTTATTGGGATCATTCGCTTCCTTAAGCCTTTCCTTTGTAGGATCGATCCTGTCCGGATCATTAGCTTCTTCAAGCCTTTGCTTTGTAGGATTATCAGTCTGTTCCTGAACAGTCTGTGTATCTTTCTGTACATTTTCCGACTGGGTATTTTTCGTCTGATTTTCCGCAGACGCCTGAGTTTTCAGTCTATCATCCTCAGGGATCTCATCTTCGCGTGTATCAATGTTCTGCTCGGTTACGGTATTTCTGTTTTCGTCATTTCCCTGAGCCACAACCTTTCCAAAAGCATCCTCTTCAAGCCTTTCCATGCTTTCATCCGTAGCCTGAACCGTGTCTCCGTCTTCGGAAACCGAAACCACATTCTCCAAAGCAAGGTCAACCCGCTTTTTTTCCTGTTCGGCATCGGGTTTTGATACTTTTGATACGCCCCCGGCGTTGCCGCCCTGAACAGGCCGTATCCCGGGATTAACATTTATATTGTTTGTGTTTACCTGTATTCCCATATCCGCCATGATCCGTACCTCCTTATCATCAAATTGGTGAATGTCACGCCTGCTTTATCTTTTCATAGCTTTCATCGGCAGACAGATCCCTGTCCTGTTTTACCGGACTGTTGTACCAGAATCTGAATGCTTCCCAAAGCTCAAGCCCCTGTATTTCCATAAGCAGTTTGATAACCTCTCTGCTTCTTGCCTCCTGTGTTTCCTGTTCCTGCAGTTCCTTAAGAGTCTGTTCTCCGACCTTGTAATCACCGCTGCTGTACATCTTCATAAGTTCTTCCTGCTCCACCTTGGCGTTTTTTATCATCACCGTCCGGTTTAACAGGTTGATCCTGCAGCCTATCTTTTCTATTACCTCCTCCACCTCTGCGTGAGAAAGGCGTTTCATCTCTTCCTTATCATTCAGAAGCTGCCATAAATCGAATTCATTAAGATATTCCAACAGTTCCTCATCATCATAATGCGAAGCCTGCCTGAACCATTCAAGCACGCTTATTGCAGATTGAATATGCGTCTCATCCGCATTAACCATTTATGCTCTCCCTTGAACCCGCTCTCCTTTTTAATTTAATGCCGGCGGCGGGGTGCTGGACAGGCAGTGCCTGTCCGTTTAGCACCGACCGAAGCGGAGCGGAGACCTTGAACCCGCACTCCCTTTTAATATAATGCCGGCGGCGGGACTTGAACCCGCACACCCTTACGGATAACAGATTTTGAGTCTGTCTCGTCTGCCAATTCCGACACGCCGGCTAAACCTGAAAACCCACTTACAATATACCACTTAAGAGTCTTTTATGCAATCAAATATACCAATATTATGTTAAGCAATTTCAAATGCCTTTTCTCTGAATCGATGCAAAAATTCTTTTATTTCACCCCTTGTCCCCATTGAAAGAACGGGTGCAAAAAAATCCTCCGCCCCTTCCATCTTAAGTCCGGCAACAAGAGCTCTCACCTCGGTAACATAAGCAGGGCTTACAGATACTCCGTCAGCCCCCCAGGCCACAAGCATTGCCAGAAAATTTACATCATGGGAAGCCTCGCCGCAGATTCCGACCCTGATCCCGTTTTTCTTTGCAGTTTTTATAATGTTATACATCACTCTGATAACGGCAGGTTCAAATACGGAATACAGATATTCCACGCCCGGATTATCTCTTTCGGCACACATTAAATACTGTGTAAGGTCATTGGTCCCCACAGAAAAGAAATCCACTTCTTTCGCAAATTCATCGGCAAGGATCGCTGCCGAGGGAGTTTCAAGCATGATTCCAACAGGGACATCTTTCTTAAATTCCTTCCCTTCTTTTGTAAGCTCCGCTTCAGCCTCCTTAATGATTTCTTTTGCCTCCCTTAACTCATTCAGAGTTGTCAGCATCGGAATGCTTATCGAAACATTCCCGTAGGAAGCAGCCCTTAATATGGCTTTTATCTGCCTTAAAAAAGACTCCTTAAAAGCAAGCGAACGCCTTATACCCCTTAAGCCCAGGAAAGGATTTCTTTCATGGGTACCCCTCATTCCGGAAGGGTGCATAAGATACGGCATAAGCTTATCTCCGCCAACATCTATGGTTCTTATGACAGTATCTTTCTCCTTCATGATGATGGCGGCTTTTTTATATATTTCAAACTGTTCCTCTTCCGAAGGTTCCCCTCCCTTTTTCTGAAACAGATATTCCGTTCTGTAAAGCCCGATACCTTCACAGCCGTTTTCGTAGGCACGCATAAGTCCTTCGTCGGAGCCTATGTTGCTCAATACGGCAAACTTATATCCGTCGGAGGTAAGCCCCGGAAGATTCCTGTATTTCTCATACTCCCTTCTTCTGTTATCTATCCAGATCCTTAAATTCCGGGAATTTTTCTCATCTTCAGACGACGGATTTATGTAAACCAGTCCGTTCCTTCCGTCAACAATGATATTCTGCCCGTCTTTTACAAATCTCAAAATACCGTTTGCAGAAAAAACCGCCGGAATGGTAATCCCTCTTACAACAATGGCCGCATGGCCGCTGATGCTTCCTCTCTGGGAAACCACACCGACAAGATTTTTGGAATAAAGAAGCGGAAGCAGATTTGATCCCAATTCATCGCAGAAAAGAATTGAATTTTCCGGAATATCCTTCATATCAGGCTGTTTTTTTTCAGACAGAATGACCATCATACGCTGCTCAATATCCCTTATATCCTCAGTTCTGTCTATAAGGGATCTGTCTCCCGATCTCATAAAGCCTTCTATACATTCCGTGCATACCCCGTCTATGGCATATTCCGAGGAATAACCCTGTTTTATATGCTCAAGTGTTTTGTTGAAGAGCGATGTATCCTGAGACAGTATCAGCTGGGCTTCAAGTATTTCCGCCTCTCCCGCGGCGGAATGGGATCTTGTCTTTTTTATCATGTCATCCAGCTCGTCATTAAATTTTTCCAAAGCCTTCTTAAATCTGTGTATTTCTTCTTCAACAGACAGAGAACTTTCCGCCTGAAACGAAGGCTTGAACTGTCTTATAACAAAGGCCTTCCCCTCACCTATACCCTCGCATATGCCTGTTCCTTTTATAACCCTTCTTCTTAATTCACTCATCCTTTACTGCTGCCAATAGCCGTTATTGATCTTTTCCAACTGCATCATTATGGTTGATTTTTCTCCCAGACCTTCTGAGATAACGGTTGCCGAAGCCGCTGCCGTGGCCAGATTTAAAGCCTTAACCATATTGGCATTTTTCATATATCCGGCCAAAAATCCGGCAAGCATCGAATCGCCGGCTCCCACTGTATTTACTACCCTTCCTTCAGGTACTCCTATGCTTTTAACCTTTCCCTCCTCCGGTATAAGAACAGCTCCGTCTGCCCCCTTGGAGACGAGAACATTTCTTGCCCCTTCCTTTTGCAGCTTTTTTGCGAATTTTACGATCTCATCATCATTTTCCAGCTCGGTATCAAAAAGTCTTCCAAGCTCTTCGCGGTTCGGCTTTATCAAAAACGGATGCAGCTGCAATGTTTTCATAAGCAGCCCGCCTTCCGCATCAACTACGGTATTAACATTTTTATCCGCTATTTTCCGCATTATGCGCTCATATATATCGTCATGCATATTTGAAGGAACACTTCCTGCCAGAACAATATAATCATCCTCCTGCAGCACCTCAAGCTTTCTGATAAAAGCCCTGACATCATCATTTCCGGGTCTCGGACCTGCGGAATTTATCGCAGTTTCCTGCTCCTGCCTTATCTTTACATTAATCCTGGATATCCCGGATTCAAGCATAATGAAATCTGTCTGGATGCCTTTTCTTCTTATTCCCCGTTCTATTGCCAGACCGGTAAAGCCGGCTATAAAGCCCATGGCAACGGAATCTATCCCGAGACTGTTTAAAACAAGGGAAACATTTATGCCTTTTCCACCGTAGTAGAACTCTTCTTTAAGACTTCTGTTCACCTGTCCTTCAACAATATCCCCATCCGGATGGACTATATAATCCAGCGCCGGATTGAAAGTTACCGTATATATCATAAGACACCCATTCCTTTCTACCCCATGAAAAACACAGGGTTTTATGCTGATCCTGCGGATCCGTATCAATTTTCAGAACAAAACCATCTCAATGATGGAACAGTCTCATTCCGGTAAAGCACATCACCATACCATGATCGTTGCAGGCCTTGATAACATTGTCATCCCTTACCGAACCTCCGGGCTGAGCCACATATTTTACCCCGCTCTTAAAAGCCCTTTCGATATTGTCTCCGAAGGGGAAAAACGCATCCGATCCGAGACATACCCCGCCGTTTTTATCAAGCCACTGTCTTTTTTCTTCTTTTGTGAATATTTCAGGTTTTTCTGTAAATATATTCTGCCATTTCCCGTCTTCCAGAACATCCATGCAGTCTTCTCCGATATAAAGATCAATCGCATTATCCCTGTCAGGCTTGCCAAGTCCTTCCTTAAAGGGAAGCTCCAAAACCTTCGGGGACTGGCGTAAAAACCAATTGTCCGCCTTACTTCCCGCAAGCCTTGTACAATGTATCCTTGACTGCTGTCCTGCTCCAACACCTATGGCCTGTCCGTCTTTTACATAGCATACGGAGTTGGACTGGGTATATTTTAAGGTAATCATGGAAATAATGAGATCCCTTACGGCATTTTCGGGAAGCTCTTTATTATCCGTAACTATATTCTTAAAAAGCTCCCTGTCTATCTTAAAATCATTTCTTCCCTGTTCAAATGTAACTCCGAAAACCTGTTTTCTCTCCACAGGTTCCGGAACATATCCTTCGTCAATCTTTATTACGGCATAGGCACCCTTTTTCTTGTTCTTAAGAATCTCGAGCGCTTCATCTTCAAATCCCGGCGCTATGATTCCGTCAGACACTTCACTTTTGATCAGTTCTGCCGTCTTTTTATCACAGACATCCGACAGGGAGATGAAATCGCCGAAGGAGGACATTCTGTCAGCCCCCCTTGCTTTCGCATATGCACAGGCAAGTGCAGAAAGCTCTCCCTTATCCTCCACCCAGTACATTTTCCTTTCAACATCACTTAACGGCACTCCCACGGCTGCTCCGGCGGGAGATACATGCTTAAAGGAGGTCGCTGCGGGAAGTCCGGTCGCAGCCTTAAGTTCCCTTACAAGCTGCCAGCCGTTAAAGGCGTCCAGCAGATTGATATATCCGGGTTTTCCGTTCAGAACCTCAATCGGAAGTTCACTTCCGTTTTCCATATAAACCCTGGAAGGCTTCTGATTCGGATTGCATCCGTATTTCAGTGAAAGTTCGTTCATATAGACCTCCTTCTACACATTCTTATTAATAATCCGGCTTTCATAAACTCCGGTTTCAATATCGATGAACCTTGTAAAAAGCGAAACCTTATTATCGTTATTAAGAGCCTTCCATATTCTGTCGGTGAATTCATCAATACTTCCCGTTATTGTGACAGCTTCAGGTTCCCCTTCAAAGCCGGGCAGGGGATTTCCGTCACATTTGTAGGTATGGATATAGTGTCCCTTACCCTGTCCGGGATTATCATAATAATAAAAATATCTGTTGCAGGATTTCGGATCCCCGTTATCACTTTTTAGTATTGAAAGACCGTACCTGTAATTATTGCGTTCCACTTCCATAATTCCGGATATTCTCGGGGTAAAATTAGGCTCATCCGGTTCAAACTCACGCGTCATCAATGCTTCCTCAAAGGTTTTTCCGCCCTTTATACCCTTAAAAACCGTATCGGTCTGATCGCCGTTTGTCACAATCGTGATTTTACCCATAACTCGAACAGGGGCATAGATTATAAGTGAGGGATCGGAAAGCCTGCTTTCATCATATGCTTTGGTCCTTATACCTTCCCCGTCCTCAACAAAAACCCGGTTCCTGGAATTTTCGGATCTTCCCATGATGAAATATGCAGTTACCGCATACTGTCCGCAATCACTCCTGCCGATAACAATACCTCTTCCCGGATATGAGGTTCTTCCGATTTCTCCTGCAAGATCAATGTATTCCATAATATCACCCCCGCAAACTCTTAAACTCCTCAAAGCAATCCAGAGTGGCAAAATAATCCTTAAGCTCCTCTGCCCTCCTTATAAGCTCAAAATCTCCGTTTTCTTTAAGCAATATCTCCGCCGAACGCAGTCTGCCGTTATAATTATAGCCCATGGCATGTCCGTGTGCACCGGTATCGTGGATATAGAGCAGATCTCCGGTATCGATCTTCGGAAGATTTCTCTGCTTTGCAAATTTGTCATTATTTTCACACAGAGAGCCCACCACATCATAAACCTGATCACAGGGAGCATCCTCTTTTCCGAGAACCGTTATGTGATGATAGGAGTCATACATTGCCGGTCTCATAAGATTTGCCGCACAGGCATCCACGCCGATATACTCCCTGTATATATGTTTTTTATGTATTGCTCTTGTAACGAGTGCACCGTAGGGTCCCATCATAAAGCGTCCCATTTCGGTATAGATGCTTATATCATCCATTCCGGCCGGTACAAGTATCTCTTCAAATTTCTTCTTTACACCTTCTCCGATCTTAAAAATATCGTTTTCCTTCTGCTCCGGATTGTAGGGGATACCTACCCCTCCGGACAGGTTGATAAAGGCAATATGTGCTCCGGTCTTTTTATTAAGGCTTACGGCCAGTTCAAACAGCTGTCCCGCAAGAACCGGATAATACTCATCCGTTGTGGTATTGCTTGCAAGAAAAGCATGTATGCCGAAATGTTTTACGCCTTTACCCTTAAGTATCTCAAAAGCCTCAAACATCTGGTCCGTCGTCATGCCGTATTTTGATTCCCCCGGATTATCCATAATAGAATTTGATATACTGAAATATCCGCCCGGATTGAATCTGCATGAAACCGTTTCAGGAATGGTCCCGACATTTTTCTCAAAATAATCTATATGGGTTATATCATCAAAGTTTATAATTGCATTGAGTTTTACGGCATAGGCATATTCCTCGGCGGGTGTTTCGTTTGAAGAAAACATGATCTCCTCTCCCCTAAAGCCCGACACCTCGGCAAGCTTAAGCTCCGCCAGTGATGAACAGTCCAATCCGCAGCCGCAACTCTTAAACAGCTTAAGAATAAACGGATTCGGGGTTGCCTTCACCGCAAAATATTCCCTGAATCCTTTGTTCCAGGAAAATGCCTCATTTACTCTTTTTGCATTCTCCCTGATCCCCTTTTCATCATAAACATGAAATGGCGTTGGATACTTTAAGGCTATTTCTTCAGCCTTTTTGGCATCCAGAAAAGGTACTTTTTTCATAATCTCCTCCCGTGAAATAAACTATATATCCTCTATCTGCCAGTCTATAGGCTCCAGACCGTTTTCTTCAAGAAAAGCATTGCACCTGGAAAAATGCCTGCAGCCGAAAAAACCATTATTTGCCGATAACGGGCTTGGATGTGCCGCCTCAAGTATCAGCTGCTTTTCATTATCAAGGATCGCTTTCTTTGCCCTGGCGTATCTTCCCCAAAGCATATATACGACCGGACGGTCTTCATCATTTACCGCCTGTATTATCCTGTCCGTAAAGGTTTCCCACCCTTTATTCTGATGAGAAGCAGCCGCACCGCTTCTGACAGTAAGCACACTGTTTAACAGCAACACTCCCTCATCCGCCCATTTTTTTAAGTATCCGTTGTTTGGTATGCGGCAGCCCAGGTCACTTTGAAGCTCTTTATAAATGTTCTTCAAAGAAGGCGGTATCGCCTGTCCCTTTGGGACCGAAAAAGATAATCCGTGTGCCTGCCCCGCCTCGTGGTACGGATCCTGTCCCAGTATAACCACCTTTACACTTTTTAAAGGAGTCAGATGAAGAGCACTGAATATCTCACCCGAAGGCGGATAGATCACTCTGCTTTCATATTCATTTTTTACAAACTCATAGAGTTTTCTGTAATACGGTTTCTTAAATTCCCCGCCTACGGCTTCAAGCCAGTCGCCTTCTAATGCAGGCATCGAACCGGTACTCCCCTGTCATTTAAATAGTCTTTTACTTCTTTTATACTAAGCTCCTTGAAATGAAAAAGCGAGGCCGCCAGGACTGCTTCCGCCCCGCCTTCACTTAAAGCCTCATAAAAATGTTCTTTTTTTCCGGCTCCGCCCGAGGCTATTACCGGAACATTCACTGCCTCTGACACTGCCTTTGTAAGTTCTATGTCATAACCCGCCTTTGTGCCGTCGGTATCCATGCTTGTCAGCAGTATTTCCCCCGCACCAAGGCTGACACCCTTTTTAGCCCACTCTACGGCATCGATGCCCATATCAGTTCTTCCGCCGTCCTTATATATCGTATACCCGCTTCCGTCGGCTTTCTTTTTGGCATCTATGGCCAGAACCACGCACTGGCTTCCGAACTTATCTGCCGCCTGAGAGATCAGTTCCGGATTCATGATCGCAGCACTGTTCACCGAAACCTTATCGGCACCGGCTCTTAAAATTTCCCTGAAATCGTCTGTCGTGCGTATCCCCCCTCCGACCGTAAAAGGAATAAAGACACGGCTTGCAACACGGCTTACCATCTCGGTAACAGTCTTTCTCCTGTCACTTGAAGCCGTAATGTCAAGGAAAACCAGTTCATCGGCGCCCTCGCTGTCATAGATTGAGGCCACCTCCACCGGATCCCCGGCATCCACAAGATTCACGAAATTTATACCCTTGACCACCCTCCCGTTGTCCACATCCAGACAGGGAATTATCCTTTTTGTATACATATATAATACCCGTAAAATCTGTTACAGATCCAGAAAATTTTCAAGCAGTTTCAATCCCTGGGATGAAGATTTTTCAGGATGAAACTGACAGGCAAAAACATTGTCCTTTTCTACGACAACATCGGCCTTTACCCCGTAATCGATCCGTGCCGATACGATATTCTTATCTTCGGCATCAGCATAATAGGAATGAACAAAATACATGAACGGATCTTCAGCAAGACCTTTTAACAGTCTGCCCTCTCTTATAACCTCCAGTGAATTCCATCCGATATTCGGCACCTTTAAGCCTTTATTTTCCGGAAATTTTCTTATTCTTCCCTTAAATAATCCCAATCCTTTAACACCGGGACTTTCTTCACTTTCCTCAAATAAAAGCTGCAGACCGAGACAGATGCCGATAAACGGAATTTTCCTGTCTGTTATTTCCCTTATCGTCTCATCCAATCCGAAGCTTACAAGCTTTTCCATGGCATCGCCAAAGGCTCCGACCCCCGGAAGGATGATATGATCCGCCTTCATTATGATATCAATATCACGGGTCACAACACATTCTTTTTTAAGATATTCCACTGCCTTGACGACGCTTTTAATATTTCCCGCATCGTAATCTATTACAGCTACCATTTTTTCACCTTAAGGAACTGTTCACAAATTTACTGTTGAACATAATTTCCGTTAGCATCCTTCTTGACACTGAACTGGTACAATGTCTGTCCGTCATTGCCGACGGGAGCACTGCCGCCATTAGGTGTCACCTGAAGCTGAGCGCCCTCGGGAATAATCACCGTATTTTCATCGGGAGTAAGGGTCACGCCTTCCCCTGAGCTTTGAGGTTCCGGATTTTCCGTCTCTTCCGGCACATCTCCACCCTCTTCGGTAATAACGGGTTCTTCCATGCCGGAGGTGTCCGTCTCTTCTTCAGGTTCCTGCACCTGTGCCGTGTCGGCATGAGCCGGATTACCGACCGTCAGACCGTCTTCAGCAAATTCAATTCCGGCTCCACCCTCTGTAAGGGCTACCGTAGGTACTATATCATCCTTCCATCCGGGATCGACTATATCCAAAAGAGCCATAGTATATTTAACCTTATCGGTTATTCCGTAAAGCTCTCTGGCATATTCCTCCTGCACCCCGAACATATCGGACAGGATCCCTACTATCTCCTGATATCTGGATTCAAATTCATTCCCAACTCCAAGGCTTGCCGCGTACTCGGTAAGACCGTCCCTGATCTCCACGCCCTGTATCAGTGAGTCCAGAGCATCTATATCATCCTCTCTCTGCTTGAATTCATTATAAGCATCGATCCTTCTTTGAAGTCTCATAAGAACGAAGGCTTTGTTATATATCTCCTGACTTTCCGCAGAGATATGACTAAGTCCGATAAGAGACTCATATACTCCTTCATAATCGCCCTTCTCATAGTTTGTTTTTGCGGCATTCTCGTACCCTACATTTGCAAATGCAAAGGTACAGAATGTTACCGCCGCAAGGAAGGATGAGAAGAATATTGCTACAGCTATAACCTTCTTTTTGGGAAGCCTCTTTCCCGGTTCCTCAGGTTCTTTGGGCTTTTTCTCCTTCTTGGGCTTTGGCGGTTTCTTCTTCTTTTCTTTCTTTTCTTTAGGCTTCTTTTCCTTCTTCTTTTTCTTTTTCTTGCCCTTTCCGTCTTCCTCCGAAGCCTCTTTTAATACTTCATTGTTTTCAAGAGTCTGTTCGCTGGGATTCGCAACCAGCGTTCCATCCTCTGCGATCGCCGCCTGCGCGCCTTCTGCGCCTTCACCCTCCTCTTCTTCATCTCCTTCGAAGAGAAATGCCATAATACGCGCGAGAAGGCCTTTCTTCCCACTTTTATCTTCTTCTGAACCTTCGCCAGCTTCTTCGCCGCCTTTACGCTTTTTTTCTTTCCTTCTGCGCCTTTTCTTTTTAGGCTCCTCGTCATCTTCTCCAGATTCTTCTCCAGCTTCGTTTTCCCCAGCTTCTTCATCTGAACCTCCCGATTCCTGCAGCATGGACAGAAGATCATCTTCCACCATCTCGCTGTTGTCATTCTTTTTCAGAAGATCGCTTATCTCGGACAGTTCCGAATCTCCCGGCATATCATCTATGATATCGGTGACATCAGCATTGGAATCATCACCGCCGGCAAGTCCGAGATCTCCCAAAATATCAGCTGTTGCAGGTTCCTCTTCAGTTTCGCCGAAATCCAGCGGTATGACATCGTTATCCACCTCATTGAGAGTGAGCTTGGCAACCCTGTCCGAACCGTCATCATCTCCGCCCGAAGAAGTATCTTCTCCGCCGCTTGCAGCATCTTCCGCAGAAGCAAACATTGCCTCTATTTCCTCCGCAGACATGGTTCTGTTCGGATCCGAAGAATCTTCTTCGGAAATTATATCCTCTACGGGTATCGGTTCTTCTGCCGGTAACAGCTCTTCTTCCGCCGGTAACGGTTCTTCTTCTGACGGTAACGGCTCGTCCATCGGAATCGGCTCTTCTGCAGGCAGCGACTCCTCTGCCGGTGCTGCATCTCCTCCGCCCACTAACGCCGCTATCTCTTCGGGTGTCATTATATGATTCGGATCGTCACTCGGTTCGAAGGCCGGTGCCGGTTCTTCCGCAGGCAGCGGCTCCTCCATCGGTAACGGCTCTTCTGCAGGCAGCGGCTC
>JAEEGL014822216.1_pt1 | contig 19462 bp, 18 predicted proteins | sample 9134231 | NCBI WGS metagenome assembly JAEEGL01 (sample SAMN16246548, study PRJNA631951) | gut metagenome | biome: gut microbiome; feature: rumen; material: fiber-attached | host: Bos | place: Iran: Karaj | collected 2018-10
AAATGTCCGAAGTGTGGGAGACCTGTAGCAAACGGAGGGCCATCATAAAATACGAAGTCCTCTGCCCCTTCTCTCTGGCTAACTGACTTTTTGAAGATGTCATTATCCTGCCAGAATTTTAATACGTCCTCTTCCTGTTTTGGGAAGTCAACTTTTGGATCAACCGGTTTGAAACTCATGAATGTGTCCTTTTTATATGAAAATTTACTTATAAAATTCTACTGATATTACCACAAAAAAAGAAATTATTCTATATGTTTAAAATCAGTGGGCGGTGGTGAAAAAATCATAAAATACAAAAATCACGTTTTGCAAAATTGATTCCATTTATGCTTCATGCTAATATTCAAATATGATTAAAAAATGTATTTGGAGAGTTTATAATGTCTATTGGATTTAAGGTCGGATTTTTCTGGTTTGAAATCGGTACGCCGGATTTTCTTCACTGTTTTTTTTCTACGGTTGCAGTGAATCTTGAAGAAGGCAGCTGGGGAAGCAGATTCCCGGTTATTATGAATGAACTTTATCAGGGACATCTGGAAGAAAAAAATGTTACCAGCGCAATCAAAGAACTTAAAACAATAAAAAAGAAATTGAAGAAATTTTCGCCTGAAAAAGTTGTCTGGGATTTTGAAAATCCTGATTTGCTTCCGCCATGGAAAAATGAAATCAGCAGTGAAATTACAGATTTATCAAATTACTTTGTTACCAGCGATGGCGACGATTTTATAACTTTATTCATGCACGCATTGGAAAAAGCACAGGAGCTGAAACTTTGCGTGAATATTGAAGAACTGTAAAACAGGAAAGTTTAGTATATTTTTAGGAGCTTGAAAAATGAAAAAACTGATTTTGATTTTTATGATTTTTTTTGCAGCGGGAGTTTCTGCTTTTGCGGACGATTTTGATAAAAATGCCTATACAGAAAAAACTATCAGTGAAGAGAAAAAAATGATTGAAACTGATTACAAAGATAACATTCAAGGAATAGATGGTATGCGCATTAAATCAAAGAAGGCTGGTGCTTTGCGGGGTACCTCACCGACGGCACGGAATACAGAACAAAGCCGTAAACAAGCAAGACAGAATAGAGCTTTCTTGCGCAAAGGATACGCAGGGCGCGAAGCGGCCACTGGACTGAGCGGAGCGAAGGAAGCGGCTGGAGCGATAGCGGAACCCGGAGCAGCCTGTTTTTTGCCACGGGCGCCTTCTGGCGGCTGGGGCAAAAATGCGCCCGAATTAAGAAAGAAAAAATTTTAAATAAAACGTCGGAAATTATTTTTGTATTCCTAATTTTTTTTCAACTTTTTCGCGGTTGTTTGTATAACAAAGCAGAGAGTAATTATTTTTATTCAGGAATCTTATAAAAGATGTGTAGACATTTTCTGGAAGAATTTCATCGCATTCTTTAAGAAGGTTTTCGCAGGCTTCAAAATCATTATCTTCAAAGAATATCTGTGAAAGATAAATTCTTGAATAAAACTTTTCGTAATCGCTTGTTGCAGATTTTAATGAACGTTCAAAATATGAAAATGCAGTTTTTTTACTTCCACCACCGATTGCAGGTGCAAAGAAATACCATAAAGCTGCATTAATAAGACCAAAAGAAAGTGTCGGATTAGCCGTTAAGACTTCATCATAATCATCTTTTTCCTGAAGTCCTAATTTTATGGCTGTTCCCTGAGAAAGAAACTGCATTGAAGAATTAATTATGTCTCCGCTGCTAAAATAAAACCACGGAGAATATTCAGACTCCGACTCTTTTTTTTGGAAATCTACAATCTTATTATACTGAGTTGTAATAAAAGACTTTAAGCTGTCTGAATACATGTCTTTCTGATACATATAATTATAAATTTCAATATTAATCATATTATCAATAATTAAGACAGCCTGTTCACTGATATTTTCCAGTTCGCCGGAAGCTTCAAGAGATTTTCTGAAGTCTTTCATATATTCAATTGCATCATCTTCATTCTGATACAATCTTGTCTTTAATCGCGCATCCAGAGTTTTTTGAATCAGGTTATTCTCTGCTTCGGTTAGATTCTGTGCAAATAAAATTGAAGCAAAAAATAAAAATATAAAACAAAGTGAAAAACTCTTCTTTCCAAAAAACATAGCAAAAAAAGTATCAGATTTTTCATATATATTCAATAATAAGAGCGGTAAAAAATTCTGTGATTTTTTTCTAAACCCGAAATTTCTCATTAAAGAATTAACGGTTGAAAATATACAAAAAAGAATCTAAAATATATAAAGAGAATTACTATGAAAAGACAAACAATACCAGTCTGCTTTGCTACTGATGATAATTATGTACCATTCCTTGCGGTAGCAATTGCTTCACTGCTGGATCATGCTTCCAGTGAAAATTTTTATAGAATATTTGTATTAATTACTCAATTAAAACAGGAAAACATAGATAAAATTCAAAAGCTTAATAAGGAAAATTCTTCAATTGAATTTATTTCGCTTGCAAAAGAATTAGATAAAATTCAGGGCATGTTTCATTTAAGGGACTATTATTCAAAAGAAACATATTACAGAATTTTTATTCCAAATTTATTTCCTTACTATAAAAAGGTTTTGTATCTAGACTGCGACATTACAGTTTTGGGAGATGTTGCCGAACTTTATAATCATCACATTCATGGCTTTTATGTTGGTGCAGCAGTTGAAGAAGTTATGCAGACCTTTGAAGTTTTTGGAAACTATGTAGAAAAAGCAGACGGAATAAAACGCGAAAACTATTTTAATGCAGGTATTCTTTTAATAAACTGCCGCCGCTGGCGAAAAAAGCTGATCGCAGAACGCTTTGTAGACTTACTTAACCGCTACAAATTCCGCGTAGTTCAGGATGAAGATTATCTTAATGTTTTGTGTAAGGGACACGTAAGATGGATTGATCTTGGATGGAATAAAACTTCTTATAAAAACGACAGCTTTGATGATAAGAATTTAAAGCTCATTCACTGGAAAATTAACTGGCGTCCTTGGAAATATAAAAACGTACTTTACGAAGAGCATTTCTGGAAATATGCCAAAATGACAGATTTTTATGATTATCTTATAAACATGCGCGACAGCCGTACTGCAAAAGATGAAGAAAACGACAAGCTTCTTATGGAAAACCTTGCGCGCATGGCAGAAGAAGATGCAAATGATCCTAAAAACTACCGCAACACTCAGGGAAAAACCGGCAGCGTATGGTGGATTTTTGATAAGATTAAGAGATTCGCAAGAATCAGAAAACTTATAACTATAAAGGCTTACAAAATTAAGAGAAATTATGACAGAAGAAAACAGCATTAAAGAAAAGAATCCTCAGCGTTTAAAAATTATTGAACGCATTAATGAGTATGAAAAAAAAGGCTTGTGGTCAACAGACGTAGAAGATGATCCTCCTACAATTCCTCTTACACCGGATATGGTTGATTATTTAAATAAAAAATTAATCAATAAAATCCTGACAAAATTTGTAAATAAAAAAGCCGTAAAATTTATTGATAATCTTGTAGAAAATAAACAGCTGATTATAAAAGAAGTAAAAGGTATTGAAAACTTTTTACAGGTTCAGGAAGGCGGACTTATAATTACCTGCAATCATTTTAATCCTTTTGATAACTTTGCAATTCATCACGTACTTCTGCCGTATCTTCACAAGCAGAAGCGCGATTTATATAAAGTCATTCGCGAAGGAAACTATACAAACTTTCCGGGACTTTTCGGACTTTTCTTCAGGCACTGCAATACGCTTCCATTAAGTTCCAGTTTTGCTACAATGAAGCTTTTTATGGATGCCATAAAAACTCTTCTTGCACGCGGAGAAAAAATTCTTGTTTATGCTGAGCAGGCAATGTGGTGGAATTACAGAAAGCCACGTCCACTCACAAGCGGTGCATTTAAATTTGCAGTAGAATCTGATGTTCCGGTTCTTCCGATATTTATTACTATGGAAGATTCAGATTTAATTGACAATGACGGATTCCCGATTCAGGAATATACAATTAATATTCTTCCGGCAATTTTTAAAGATCCTGCTAAAAGCAATAAAGAAAACATTGAAGAAATGAAAAAGAAAAATTATGAATGCTGGAAAAAGGTTTATGAAGATTTTTATAAAATACCTTTAACCTACGCCACACAAAGCAATTAAAAATGAAAAGACCGGATACAATTTATTATAAAGACGAATTAAACGACGAATTTGCCGGAGATTCCATTCAGCCGCGGCCAATAGATGAAAAATACTGGTATGGCGACAATTCATTTTATTTTCGAATAATGAGGCTTTTCTGGTACAGGATTTTTGCCTTCCCTATTGCCTGGGCTTATTTAAAATTAAAATATCATCATAAAATTATAAACCGCGGCGTAATTTCAAAATATAAAAAAACTTCGATTTTCGTTTTTGCAAACCACACAAATAATATTGCAGATGCGCTTATACCTTCAATGGTAAGCTTCCCGCATTCAACTTTTGTTGTTGTAAATGCGAATAACGTTTCCATGCCTGTTCTTGGAAAAATTACGCCTTATCTTGGTGCTCTGCCTCTGCCGGACAATATGACTGCAACTAAGAATTTTATGAATACAATGAAGCTTCGCCTTCAGAAAAATTCAAGCATTATGATTTACCCGGAAGCACACATATGGCCGTTTTATACTAAAATCCGTCCGTTTACAGATTTGTCTTTCCGCTACCCTATTATGAATAACTGCCCGACTTTCTGTTTTACAAATACTTATCAAAAGAGAAAATTTTCGCGAACTCCGCGCATTGTAACATATGTGGACGGGCCTTTTTTTCCGGATGAAAGTCTCGGTAAAAAAGAAAAACAGACTGATTTAAGAAACCGCGTTTATGAAAAAATGGTAGAAAGAAGCCGTAATAATAATGTAGAAATTATAAAATATATTAAGCAGGAATCATAAAACTGTGCTTATTCTTTCCAGAAATTAACCTTTTCTACAATTAAATCAGTAATTTCTTTTCCGATATCTTCAATTCCCATTTTCTTTAAATCTTTGCACATTTTATTCCAGCTGGCGTCAAAGTTTTCCGGCTTGTCCATAATCATTGTAATTAAAGCCTGCTTTACATAGGCATCTGCGCTGTCTACAATTTTCTGCGATTGAGTTTTCAGAGGATACTGCCATACCTGGCCATAATCAGAAACTCCCAGTTCTTCACTTGTAGGAAATAAATCATTCCAGGTTTCTGCACCATAAGCCTGTAAAGTTTCTTTTTCTGCTTTATTGTAAGATTTAATAACATTATCTCTCTGACTTTTTCCAAAGAAATTGCCGGTTGAATCTTTATATGCAGTTCCTGCCTGTGGGAAAGGATAAGCCCATGCACCAATCCCCCGTTCCCTGTCTTTTACTGGATCATTCAATGAAATTCTTTTTCCTGAATTATCATAATAATAATCCTGCCCTTCAATTCCCCAGTTAGTAAGAATCTGAGCTTCTTCGGAACATAACCAGTCAAGAAATTCAAATGCACGTTCAGGATCTTTACAGCTTTTTGTAATTGCTATTCCCCAGCCGCCCGCAAAGCCATAATCTTTTAATGAAGGTTCAAGAATTCCTTTCTGAGCTGTTACAGGAAGAAAGGCATAACTTCTTTCCGGATGATCAGATAATGAAATTTTATCCTGAAGCTCTGAAAGCTGATAATAAGGACACGAAGTTCCAAGAATATATCCTTCAGAAATTTTAGTTTTCCAGACATCAAAGGTTTGTGTAAAGCTATCTGGATCTAACAAATCTTCATTATAAAGCTTGTTTAACCAGCGGAAATAAACATCAATTTTGGGGTAAAGAAATTTGTAAGTAGCCTTATATGTTTTTTGATCCACAATCCACTGACCATCATCACCAAATCCCCATACAAAACCAGCAGGATTAGACAAATCAACAAACCACCACCATTCATCGCAGACAAAAGAAAGTCCTATTGTTTTATGACCATTTATTTCGGGATATTTTCTCTTATAAGCAAGAAGAACTTTTTCAAAATCATCAAGAGTCTGAATTTTGGGATAACCGGCATCTTTTAAAACAGCATTTTGAATCTGAAGGCTGCCAGAAGGAGTATTTACTTCCTGACGAATCTCATAAGCACTGGTTGCATAAATTGAAGGATCATCCATAGAATATCGCAATCTGGAAAGTTGATTTCCATAAAGCTTTTTCATATTGGTTCCATGTTCGTCCATATATTGATCAAACGGGACAAGCGCTTTTTTTTCTACGAATTCGGCAAGGTTTCCTTTTGTAAAAATTAAATCGGGATAAAAATCGTCGGCAAGCATTAAGGAAGCAACATCTTCCTTTTCTCGAGGTATATAAATAGGATTAAGTTTAACGCCAGTACGTTTTGTTATTTCCTGCGCAACTGCATCTGAAAACTCAATTTCGCCAGTAAAATCAGGTGAATAATATGTAAAGATTACAGGTTCAGTAACAACAACCTCTGATTTCTTTTTAGAGCATGAACCAGATATAAAGATGAATAAAACAACCAGAAAAAAATAAAATGCCTTAATGCGATTATTTTTATTCTTCATCAACAGATTTTCCCGCCTGCTGCTTAAATTCTTTTGGTGTAAGGCCTGTATTCTTTTTGAACCTCATAAAGAAATAATCTGTATTATTAAAACCAATTAATTTTGCTATCTGATAATTCTTAAGGTTTGTATTCAGCAATTTATCTTTTGCAGATTCAATTCTAAGATTATCCAGGAAGGTGTTGAACGGAACTCCGGTATAAAGCTTAAATTTCTTTCCAAGATAAGCACTGTTGCAATTAAACAGTTCACCAAGATTTTCGAGTTTTAAATCCTGATTGAAATTAGATTTAACATATGCAACAACCTTTAAAATCATAGAATCAGAAGTATTTGTATTAAAGCATTCAATGTAATTTTCCGTAACAGATTTAAAATGATCGATTAAAGAATTGAAAGAATCCAGTTCAAGCATTTCAGAAACGAAATCTAGTTTTACGGTTTCTTTAAAATCGCGTTCCGGATATTTTTCTACAACAGAATTTCTAAGATTTACAAGAATTGAAATGACATCTTTTTTAACCTGAGCTTCTTTTAAAGATTCATCACTAAAGTGTTTATATAAAAACTCAATATTCTGCTGCAGTTTTTCCTTATCATAAGTTTCTATACAGAAGAGAAGCTTCTGTATAAATTCTTCTTCAGTAATTTGCAGTTCAGATGAATCAATTTTTTTCTGAAGGATTTCTTCACGCAGATTAGAGAAAAATGATGAATGTGTTGAATTTCTTATTGCATCAGAAAGTTGAACAATCTTTTTCTCAAGCAGTTCTTCGTCGACAGGTTTTAATAGATAAGCTTTTGCGCCGGCATTCAGTGCCTTCTGAGCATATTCAAATTCTGCAAAACCAGAAAGAATAATAATTGAAGGCATTTTAAAGTCTGTTTTATTAACAGTCTGCTGGGCATAATATTCTGAAACTTTTTCAAGAAGCTGAATTCCAGTAAGGCCTGGCATTTTTATATCAAGGATTACAAGATCCGGCTGATTATCGATAATCTGCTGATAAGCCTCTTTTCCGTTAGAAGCAGCCCCGCAAATTTCAATTCCAAGGCTCTCCCAGTCTAAGATGTTTTTTAAACCATTTCTAATATTTTCTTCGTCATCGGCTATAAGTAATTTTAATAAGTCCATCTAAGCTCCGAATACTTATTTTTTTTTATATTTTAACACAACTTTTTAGAAAATCATAGAAAAAAAAGAAAAAAATAATAAAAATTTATAAAAAAAAAGAGTTCGGAGCGGCTTTTAAAACTGCTTTATCTGGCTTTATTTTCAATCTTCAATCTGACGACAGTTCCTTCATTCTTTACGCTGGATATTATTAATCCGCTGCTTATTCCATAGAATAATTTTATTCGTGAATTTACATTTTCCAGCCCTATTGAAGTTCCATGCAGAACAGATTTTGATTTATAAGAAATCATTGTATCAGAATTTATTGAATGAGGCTTTTCGCTTACATCATTTATAATTTTATTTTCATTAAGATTCTTTAAGTATTCGTCAAAATTTGCAAAATTAGAATTCAATTCATTCAGTTTAGACTCCTGAATTCCAGGTCCATCATCTTTTATTTCTATTATCAAAAATCTCTTTGAATCAATAATTTCGTTGCAGGCTTTGATGCTAAGATTTCCGCCGTTTTCATTATTTTCGAGAGCGTACTTTACAGAATTTTCTATAACAGGCTGAATTAAAAGTGGAAGAATTTTTTCGCTTTCTTCGCAGAGATTTTCTATTTTATATTTAATTCTTTCGCCAAAACGCATCTTTTGAATTTTCAAATAACTTTCAATAATTTCTATTTCCTGAACAAGAGGGACAGGCTCATCTTTTAATGAAAGATTGTATCTTAAAAGAGATGCTAGCAGCCTTAGCATTTTTGCAGTATCCTTATCGTTCGAGCTTAAGGCTTTCATTCTTATTGATTCAAGAGTATTAAAAAGGAAATGAGGATTTATCTGCGAACAAAGCATTTTAAAATTCATTTCGTTCTGTTTAGAAAGAATCTTATGATATTCCAGATCCTGAATATATACTTTTTGAATTAATTTTTTTGTATCTTCTGCCATTTTATAAAGGGCCTGATAAACATTTTCAAATTCATCATTTCCGCCGATAGAACTTTCAATTTCGAATTTATTTGAAACGACATTATCAATGCCTTTCTGAATTTTTTTGAATCTAGCTTTTATATAGGCCAGATAATGTCTTAAAACGAGATATACAAAAAGAATAATTAAACAAAGAATAAAAATTGCAAAGATAAGCATTTTAAAAGTTGCTTTATTCAAATGGTAAAGAGGAATTAAAAACAGAACTTTAAATTCTACATCTGAATATGGCGCAACAGAAAATGCTAATCCTTTTATTGCAATTTTTTCATTTCTGAAAACTTTCTTTTCTATATTATTTTTTTCAAAATCATAAGAGGCACAAATATTCATTAAGAGTTTTTTTTCTTCGGGACTAACATTTTCTATTATTCCATAAATATAATCATTTCCTGAAAAAAATACGTAATCATAAGGCAATTTTACAACTGCATATTTGCTGTTGTTAAGATTAAAGTTTATAACAAGCACTCCAAGAAACTGATCCTTTTCCCATATAGAACGGATAAAACACATATATTCCTTTTGTGTTATAGGATCGCTCATAAGCTGCAAAAAGCCCTGCCCTTTTAATTCAATTGCGTTTTTATACCACTGCGTATTTATTATTTTTTCAGGCGCCTTTACAATAAAAGAATTATCAAGCAGTGAATAATTTTCTGTATAAATTTTAAAGCTTTCGACAATATTATAATTAACAAGAGAATCTACAAGATAATTTATGGAAGAGTAATCTGCATAAACCTGCTGAATATCTGAATAATCTGTTTCAAGGATTTTTTTTACCTGTTTGTTTATGTAAATCTTATCAGAAAATTCTTTTACATCTTCCAAATATTTTGTAAAAATATTGCTGGACTGATACAACGAAGCAGAAACCTTTTCTTCCTCCCAGCCGAGCATTGTTTTGTAAACGAAAGTCAGATAAGTCAGGGAAAGAAGAATTACAGGAATAAGACAAAAAAAGCAGAAAATAATTCTAAGGCTATAATAAACAGAAATATCGGACAGTTTTTCTTCAAGGTGTTTTAAAAATCTCATTTACCAAAATCCTTACCGCGAGGGCCAAATGCTTTCTGTCTCTCTCTTACAGCCTGAATAATTTCATTATTCTTTTCCAGTTCATCAATTAAATCCCAATGCCAGTCGAGTTCTTTAGGTTCAAAAAGCGGAGGCTCCGGTGGACGTACGCGCGAATTGCCGGCTTTTACAATTTCCATTAAGCTTTCGAATGTTTTTTTGTCTGCGAGCTTGATAAGATATAAAGAAGAAGGAACTGCCATAAGCGATTTATCTTCATTAAAAACAAAATCTTCTTCTTTTAAATCAAACGGTTTTACTACATTGCGAATAACTTTACTTCTTCCCGAAGTACATGAATAATTATTTCCGCATGAAAAAATATGCTTGTCTACAAAATAAGTATTACCTTCATAATTTAAATTGGCTTTATCCGAAGAATATTCCATATCTGTTTTCCAGTAACGGACATCAAAATACTTATCGCCGCAAAAATAAAGGCAGGAAATATTTTCCTTTGGATTTTGTGAATCTAAGGTAACACCCTTGGAAACTGCATTTCCTCTGTAATAATCCGGATTATCTTTATCCTGAATGTAATAATTCAAAAAAATTGTATCGTTAATAATGCAAACTGGAATTACTGTCTGTTCATGCCTTGAATATTCAAAACTAATTTCCCAGGCATTATCATTAGACTGAGGAGTTACAGTAAATAAAATCTGTTCTGCTTTTTTAGCAGTTGAATCATTTCTAACACGAGTTTCTTTTTCGGCATAACTTTCCGGTTCTGCGGCCCTGTCATAATACCAGCCGTAAAAATTCTTTAATAAAATAACAATCTTATTTCCCTGCTCTTCCTCTGTAGATTCAAAAAAAACAAATCTGTCTTTACCTTCCCAAATACCTTCAAGATTTTCGGGCAGCGAAACAGAATAAAGAGGACATAGCATTAAAAGAAAAAGTACAGCAAAATATTTTTTCATTGTCTTTAATTATCGGAGTAAAATGCGCTTTTGTAAATATAACAACTGAAAATGAATTTAGTTAATTTAATGCGTATCGTTGAAAAATTCACTTCAATAATTTATAATAAAAATGATGACTTATCTGGCAAAAATTGGTGAATTGACCTTAAAAGGTTCAAATATTCAGGAATTCGAAAATCTATTAAGAAAAAATGTTCAAAAATGTCTTAAAGACTGCAAGGATGTAAAAATTTCTTTGCGGGCCGGAAGATTATACATTGACTGCGAAGAAACATCTTCGCCAAAAGTAGAAAAATTGCTTTCGCATCTTATTGGAATTACTGGCTGGGCAAAAGTCAGCGTATGCGAAAAAACTATAGAAGCAATTACAGATGAAGTAATGAACCTTGCCAAAATTGAAGCTCAGAAAGGTGCAAAAACCTTTAAGATAGACGCGCGAAGAGCAGACAAGAGTTTTCCGCTTAATTCATATGAAATTTGCTGCGAAGCGGCCGGTCCTGTTGAATCGATTATGAAAGTCGACGTTCATAAACCGGATGTAGTTTTTTATGTTGAAGTCCGCGAAAGAGTTTTTGTTTACTGCACTTCAAATAAAGGCTGCCGCGGTCTTCCTGTAGGTTCAAGCGGAAAGGCACTTCTTCTTCTATCCGGAGGACTGGATTCTCCTGTTGCAGGCTACAGAATGCTTAGACGCGGAATGAAGGTTGAATGCTGTTATTTTCATTCGTATCCTTATACTTCCGAAGAAGCAAAGCAGAAGGTTGTTACTCTTGCACAAAAATTAAGCTTTTACGGAATTACACTTTATTTAAATATAATTCCTTTTACAGATGTTCAGATGAAAATTAAGCAGAATTCTCCAGTTGCATGGACAACTCTTATGCTCAGAGTCTGCATGATGAAAACTGCTAATATTCTTGCCAGACGCTGTAAAGCAGACTGCATTGTTACCGGTGAAAGTGTCGGTCAGGTTGCAAGTCAGACAATTGAAAACATGACTGTAACAGAGCATTTTGCAGAACTGCCGCTTCTCCGCCCTCTTTGCGGAATGGACAAGGAAGAAATTATAAGTGATTCTCTTTGGATTGATACTTACGAAACTTCAATTCTTCCATATGAAGACTGCTGTGTTTTGTTCTCGCCAAAACATCCTGTTTTAAGAGGAACTGTTGAACAGGCAGAAGAAATTTATAAAGGTCTCGAAATTGATGATTTAATACAGAAAGCTTTTGATGAAAGAGAAATTATAAAAATTGAATTTGATAAAGAGCCTGAACATAAAACTGAATAAAACGGAGAAAGAAGTTTGAATCTTAAAAAAGAAGAAAAACAACAGATTTATAATCTTCTCAAAACAGCCGATTCATTCATTCTCGGATATCGTCGGAATATTTTTGCAGGCGAGCCTCAATTTTCCGACGATGAAGAAATTACAGAAGAATCTGGCAGCGCGGGTGATGCATCTGCAACTGAACAGGCATCTGCGGGAACTTCTTTCACCACAGCACAGGCATCTGCCAGCGCGCCGGAAAATTCTTCAATAGCTCAAGTCTCTTCACCGGCACAGCAGGCTTCAGACGAAACACAAAATCACTCACTGACTCTCGATGAATTAAATGCAAAAATGCTTCGCTGTACACGCTGTTCACTTGCACGAACAAGAAACAATGTTGTTCCCGGACAGGGCGTTCCTAATCCGCTTGTACTTGTTATTGGCGAAGCACCGGGCGCAGATGAAGATATGAAGGGACTTCCGTTCGTTGGAAAAGCAGGCGTTCTTCTTGATAAAATGCTCGGCGCAATTAATTTAAGCCGAACAACTAACTGCTACATTGCAAATACTGTAAAATGCCGGCCGCCTGAAAACCGCAATCCTATGAGGGAAGAAAGCGAAGCCTGCAAATCATTTTTGGAAGCGCAGATTCATATTTTAAAACCTAAAATGATTTTATGCATGGGAAAGGTTGCCGCAGAAGATGTTTTAAATGAAAGCTTTTCAATCACACAGAATCACGGAAAATTCTTTGAAAAATATTCAATTCCTGTAATGGCAACTTATCATCCAAGTGCACTTTTGCGTGATGAAAATTTAAAGAAGCCTGCATGGGAAGATTTAAAAGCATTCAGAAGGGAGCTTGATAAAATATGCTCTACTTCCAGATAGTTTTAAATATTCCGCTTAATCAGACATTCACATATTCTTACAAACCCGAAAATGAAGACGAAGAAAAAAATCCGGATTCATTTATTGGAAAACGTGCCGAAATCACTTTTGGAAACAGAAAAACTCAGGGCTTCATTGTAAAAGCCTCGGCTCAAATTCCGGAAGATTGTCCTGTAGAAAGTTCAAAAATCAAACTTATAAAACGCATTATTGATAAAGAAAGTTTGTTCGGAAAAGAGCTTACAGATTTGGCTGCGTGGATGTCGCATTATTATTTGTGTTCATTTGGTGAAGCGGTTTTTACAATGGTTCCTTCTGGAAGACGCGAAACAGGACTTGGTGGCTTTGCATTTGAAGATGATTTTTCTGTAGAAAAGCATAATGTTTTGTCCGAAGAACAGCAAAAAGCCGTTGATTCAATCTACCAGATGGCCGCATCTGCAAAAAGTCAGAATACACATTACATTTACGGCCCGACAGGAACCGGTAAAACTGAAGTTTTTCTTTCGCTTGCAGAAAAAATTCTGAATGACGGAAAAGGCGTAATTTATCTTGTTCCCGAAATTGGATTAACAGCTCAGGTTGTAAAGGACGCAACAAAACGATTTGGAAAAACAGCCGCAATTTTACACTCAGGTTTAACACCGTCTCAAAGGCTTGGTGAATGGAACCGTATTATGCACAAGGAAGCAAGAATTGTCATTGGTGCGCGTTCAGCAGTTTTTGCACCAGTTCCGGATCTTGGTCTTATTATAATTGATGAAGAGCATGATAATTCCTATAAATCGGGAAACAGTCCGCGTTACAATGCAAGACAGATTGCAATGCGCCGCTGCAACAATTTAAAAATTCCTCTTGTAATGGGAAGCGCAACGCCGTCGGTAGAAGCATGGTTTTCCATGAAGCAGGATAAAATCATAACGCACAAATTAACAAAAAGACTGGCCGGCGGAAAAATGCCGGAAGTCACTACAATAGATTTAAAATATTTTCCTAATGACTGCTGTATTTCGCCACCGCTGCAAAATGAAATTTCTGAATGCATTAAAAACAAGCGTCAGACAATTTTATTTTTAAACCGCCGCGGCTTTACTCATTTTTTCAGATGCAATTCCTGCGGGTTTGAAATCGTCTGTAAAAACTGTTCGGTTCCACTAACCTATCATAAATCTGAACACCGCTTAAGATGTCATTACTGCGGTTGGTCTACATTGCCGCCGCAAAGCTGCCCGGAATGTTCATCAATGGACATTGGAAGCACAGGCTTTGGAACAGAATTTATCGAGGCAGAAGTTAAGGCAAAGTTTCCGCATGCAAGAATTATTCGTGCAGATACAGATGCATTCAAAAACAAAGAAGAATTTCTAAAAGTTCTGGATGATTTCCGCGATGGAAAATATGATATTATGCTTGGAACTCAAATGGTTGCAAAAGGTTTGAACTTTCCAAAGCTTCAGCTTGTCGGTGTAACTTTAGCAGACGCCGGCCTTCACATGCCAGATTTCCGCGCGAGCGAACGAACCTTCTCACTTATAACACAGGTTGCAGGTCGCGCCGGAAGATATTTCCCGGACGGCAAAGTTATAGTTCAAACTTACGAACCGTCCCGAAAGGCAATTCTTTACGCATGCAACGGAAAGGTTGAAGAGTTTTATGAAAATGAATTGAAGGAACGCGAGCTTCTGGACTTTCCGCCATTTTCAAGACTGCTGCGATTTGTTTTCAGAAGCTACAGCAAGGAAGCCGCATATAAATCAAGCATAGACGCCGCAAATATTATTGCTGAAAAAAAATTAAAGGGAATAGAAATTATAGGCCCTGCAGAATGTCCGATAGAAAAAATGAACAGTTCATGGCGGTTCCAGATTTTATTAAAAAGCAAATCAATCGCAGTATTACAGGAAGCAGCACGACATTTGTTATTTGATTACTCGCATAATCCGAATGTTTATATAGAATACGACTGCGACCCTGTAAGCTTACTATAAAGAGAAAAAACGAAAACGCGATTTCAGATTTATTCATCTTCGCCTATAAATCTGAAATCGCGTTTTCGTTTTGTAAATTTTTCATATATAAATTTTCATAAAAAAGTTTTACATTATTTTTAAATATGCCTTCGAATACCATCAAAATTTATTTTATATAAAAACAATCCCTGTGGCGGTGCGGTTACTCCTGCTTTTGTTCTGTCTTTTGCTTCCAGGATTTTTTGCATGGAATCTTCGGGGGCGTTTGCTTTATCAAGGTTGATCAGTGTTCCGGTTAATGTACGCACCATTTTCCATAGAAATGCGTTTGCTTCAATTTCAAAAACTAAATATTCTTTTTCCCAGAAATCTTTTTGAAAAAAGAATTCTGCGTGTTCTATATAACGGAATGTTGAAAGGCTTTTGTCGCCGCTTGCGGTAAAAGATGCACAATCAATTTCACCTTTTAAGCATTCGCAATATTTATTAAGACGTTCAAGATTCGGTTTCCACGAAGGAACATAATAACTGTAACGGGTTCTGTCTGCGGGCGGAGTTTCTCCAAAGGCTATAAAATATCTGTAAACGCGGCTTGTTGCAGACTTTCTTGAATTGAATTCTTCATCTACTTTCTGCGCTCCGGTAATTCGTATGTCGTCCGGCAAAAAAGAATTCAATGCACGAACATAGTTTTCTTCATTCATCGACTCAACCGGTGAATAAAAATTGGCAGCCTGTGCAAGCGCGTGAACTCCGCTGTCTGTTCTTCCCGAACCGTAAACATTTATTTTCTGTTTAAATATTTTTTCAAGGGCTTTTTCAATTTCTCCCTGCACGGTTCTTTGAGAACTTTCAGTTTCACTTCCATCCTGACGCTGCCAGCCGCAGAAATCCGTTCCGTCATAAGAAACTGTTAAAAGAATATTATTCATACTTAAAAGTCATCATCACTTACGAGCTTACTTATATCGTCGTAAAGATTTCTTGCATGTTCCAGAAGAGGTCCCGGTTTATTTTTAGAAGACTTTCCAAGTCCGAAAATTCGGGCAATTGCAGTTTTTGATTCACTGAGTTTTTTCAATCTCATCTGAATATCATCTTTCTGACCATAACGATATTCAAGAAGTCCGCACAAATAAATAACGCCATCCCAGCCATAATTTTTATCCATATCCGGGCCCATGTTATTTAAAGACGAGCTTGCTTCTATTCGTGAAGTTTCATTAATTACTGCCTGCTGATAAAAGAACAAAGCCTTTGAATAAAACATCTGCGAAACTACATCATAATTATGACCGTCGCAATGCTTGTTAATTTCATCTGTTAGCCACGCCAAACGTAAAGACAAAATTGCTTTCTTCATTGTAGGAAGCATGTTTGGACTCATTTCATCATAAGTCATGAGCGCAAGATAATACATTGCAGCGCCGTCAAACAGTGTTCGTTCTTTCTTTAAATTAAAATATGGGAAAACCTGATTGCAGGCTTCTTTTCTTTTTTGAGAAGAAGAAAAAAGTTTATCCAAATCTGCAGGACTAATTTTTTCCTTAAAGTCATTCCACAAAAGCGCTGTATAACAATGCGGACACGCACCGATTTCATAAATTAAAGGATAAACTCTACCGTATTTTGCGGAAGGTTCAAAAATTCTATGCAATTCTTCGGTTAATCCGCCCGCGATCATACGACCGTTACCACTTCGCATAACTTCACGTTCAAAAGCTTTTTTACATACAGGACAGGTACATTTATCTTTTGACCAGTATGAAATTCCAGCCTTTTTTTCTGAATTAGAACTTTTTGCCGGCATAAAACCTCCCAAACTATATAGACTCTATAACTACAAAAGCTACAGAAAAATCTTTTTCATGACTTAGCGAAACAAAAACCTTACAGTCTCCAGCTTTCTGCTGCAATAATTCTTTCGCCGATCCTGTTACATTTAATGAAGGCTTTCCGCTTTCATCGTTTGTAATATAAACATCTTTTAAATTAAAACTCAAGCCTGTTCCAAGAGCCTTTGAAAAAGCTTCCTTTGCTGCAAAACGAACAGAATAATGTTCACATAAATGCTGAACGCTTCCGTTTGTTTTTAATTCTGCAGGATTGAAAAATCTTTCACAATACCCTTTTGTTTCGACCCATTTTTTAAATCTCTTTACATCCGTAACATCTGTACCAATTCCAAAAATCACTATAATTCTCCCTCTGCATTTTCAGCTTCGGTTTCTTCAGGTTTGTTTATAAGCACAACTGTTAGATTTTCTTCGGAAACACTTAATAATTCAAAATTAGAAGAAATATTATAGCGGACAGGAACTGTATATGTTCCGGCTTCTGTAAATTCACCAAGATTAATTGAAACTGCCTTTGAAGGAAGATTATAATTTTCCAGTGCAGGAACTGTTCCTGCAAGATTTACAGTAACGGTTTCAAGCTCACCATCTATAACAAGATTCGGAACAAGATTTAAAACCTCAGGAGTAACCTCAGAAAATTCTTTTTCCATAAGCTCCGGTACAATTATAACCGTTGCCGTATAAGGACCTTCATCTTCAATAGAAAGGATATTATCTATCTGATTCAAAGTAGTTTCTGTAGAAAAATTAGTCTGCGCATTTGAAACTGTAATTTTTGTAGTCGGGATTTCTTCTACCGCATTTATCATAGATTCAGGACCTGTTACAAGAACTACAGAAGGAGTCATAAAAACATTTTCTACTTCGTAACCATGTAAAGGAGCACCTACAACTGTTGCACTAAGCGGAATATATTTGGAAATCTTTTTTTCAACATGAAGAGTAACATATTCTTCTGCAAGCCGGACTTCCAGAGGAGATAAAGACATTACTTCATCTGTAATTTTTAGAGTAACCGGAACTTTTACAAGACCGGAAGAAGAAACAAAATCGATATTTGCAAAGGCCTGAATATCTGAAGTCTGAATGGATTTAATGTTTTCTTCGCTGGCACGGACTATAACAGAAACTGTGGAAGGAGAATCGGAAACATGCATAACAAGTCCGTTTTCTGAAATTGTCAGTGGAACTATGAATGTTTTTTTTGTAACGAGCGAAGCTTCATGAAAAATATACAGAAAAATCGCAATTACAATACATGCAACTTTATAAGGCCACTTGTCTAAGATTTTTTCAACCAATGACTTTCTGTTCATCGACAGTGTCCTCCAAAACTTTTTCTTCTGGTGTAATTTCAAGAAGATTTTCCAGAACTTTTCTGACTTCTGTAAGCGAAAGGTCGTAATTCAATTTAGAATCATAAGCAAGGCTCAAGGCTCCGCTTTCTTCCGAAACTACAAGAACAACTGCATCAGAAACTTCAGAAAGTCCAAGTGCCGCTCTATGTCTTGTACCGAATGTTTTTTTAATTGAATAGTTATCGCTGGTTGGAAGAAAGCATCCTGCCGCAATAAGTTTTCCACCCTGAATAAAACATGCACCATCGTGTAAAGAAGTGTCTTTTCCAAAAATTGTCATTAAAAGGCTTGAAGACAAATCAGCATTTAAAATTGTACCTGTCTGAATAATATTATCCATTTTAGTATGACGCATAAAAACTGCAAGCATACCGCGCCTTTGTTTAGAAAGCATATCGGCAGCAATTAAAACAGCGTCTACATAAGTATGCTTTGAACGGTTACCAAATGCAAACCAGGAATTCTGACCGATTCGTATAAATAATTTTCGTATTTCCGGCTGAAAGACAAGTGCAAATGCAACAACAAGTCCAGGAGCAATAAGTTTTAAAAGCCATAAAATTGTAGAAAGCCGTAAGAAAACTGCAATTCCATAAGCAATTGCAATAATTATGACAGCCTTAATCATCTGTATTCCGTTAGTCTTAGAAATAAAATCGTAGGCCTTGTAAATGATTATTGCGAGAATGGCAATGTCTAAAACCGGACGTATATATTCGTAGATGTTTAAGATTTTATCAAATCCAACCATAATTAATCCTCGACCAACTTAAAACTTTTATTAATCGGTGGATTCTATTATAACACACTATGAAAGAAATTTCATCACATTTAACATATCAATTGTTTCTTCAACGTCGTGCACTCGAATAATCTTTGCTCCCTTCTGTACAGAAATCATATTTGCACATAAAGTTCCATAAAGCCGCTGAGAAACATCTTTTCCGGTCATTTTTCCAATGCATCTTTTACGCGAAAGAGCCATTAAAAACGGATAATCTTCAACAAGCATTTTATCTGTATTTTTTATTAACTCTATACATTCATCTTCGTCTTTGCCAAAACCAATTCCAGGATCGATAATAATATTTTTTTTATTGATTCCGTTTTTAAGCGCAAAAGCAATTCTTTCCTTAAAAAATGCGGCAACCTGTTCTGCATATGCCGGTCCCTGATGCATTAAAACAACAGGTACTTCAAGTTTTGCAGCAAGACTGCAGGAAGCTTCATCATAAGCTAAGGCTGTTACATCATTAAAAATATCTGCGCCTTCGTTATAGCAGGCTTCAAAAACCTTTGCCTTTCTTGTGTCTATACTGATTGGAATTGAACTTATTTTTCTTATTTCCTTTACAATTGGAACAAGCTGTTTGATTTCTTCTTCTAACGGAACATCTGTAAAACCG
>JAEEGL015127272.1_pt1 | contig 19462 bp, 22 predicted proteins | sample 9134231 | NCBI WGS metagenome assembly JAEEGL01 (sample SAMN16246548, study PRJNA631951) | gut metagenome | biome: gut microbiome; feature: rumen; material: fiber-attached | host: Bos | place: Iran: Karaj | collected 2018-10
CATTGACGCGCTGCGTTTTACCAATGAGGAAATCGGCTCGGCTGTCAGCATAATCTTCGCCGCCGTCAGCGCCCTTGCCGCCTACTGGAAAAACAACTCCTTCACCTCGGCAGCCCTTGAGGCAGACAGAATCCTCGCTCAACTCAGAGCGGATGACGGCAGAAGATAAAAAGCAAACGCGGCTATTTGCCTATTGACTGAGTAGGTTTTAAATGATATAATAACCCGACTTTATTTTGAAAGAGGATAAAATGGCAGAATATATCATTAGAGAAACCGAAGATTTTCTTGCGCTCTCCACTCTTTTCAATGAGAGCGGAATGGGCGTCAGAATAGAGGAGCGTATGCCCGAAAGAGTGTTGAAGATGTGGCGTATGGACGACCCCGAAACAGGCGAGCTTATGGCGGCGTCAACCCTCGAAATACGCGACGGCGTCTATTCGCTGGGCGACATCGCCGTGCGTGCCGACCTGCACCGCAGGGGCTACGGCACTGTTATGCAGAAGGTCGTCTTCGACGAGGCAAAAAAACACGGCATAAAAGAGCTCTGGGCGTGCGCAAAGGAGCCCGCCTACTACCTTCGCAGCGGCTGGGAGAAAATGGTGTGGGATGAATCGCCCAACATTGCGGTTTACTGCACCTCCTGCGGCAAAAGGGGCACTCTTTGCCACCCCGAAATAATGAGATACACTTTAAAGGATGAGTAAAATGAAGGCGGATCTGCTTTTTAAAGAATTTGACTCGGATGAGCCGCAGACCTCCCCTGCCGTTTACGAGCTCAATATCATAAGCGGCGGCGGCCGTCTCTACGGCTACCTCCTGACTCCCGACAGGCGCATCCCCGCGCCCTACCCCGCCGTGATTATGTCGCACGGCTTCCCCGGCTACACCACAAACAATGACCTCGAGCTCGCTCTCATGCGCGCCGGCTGCGTTGTTATTCACATGAATCACAGAGGCGCCTGGGGCAGTGAGGGCGAATATCTTTTCACCAACTTAAAAGATGACCTGACAAACATAGCCAAGTGGGCAAGGTGCTCCGCCGCCGCAGAAAAGTTCGGCATTGATGCCGGAAATATCTTCCTCGCCGGTCACAGTATGGGCGGTCAGACGGTTCTCAACGCCGCAAAGGAGCTGCCTTTCATAAGGGGAGTTGCCGCCCTTGCCGCCTACGACATCGGCGCGGCGCTTAAAAACGGTATGGAGAAGGAGCTCTTCCTTATGATTGAAACGGAGGGGCAGTGCCTCAATATGACATCTGCCGCCCGCGTCTATGAAAACGCCGTTGACAATGCGGAGGAGCTTAGCGTCCTTAACGGTTATGAAAAGCTCGACGGGCAGAACGTTCTTTTTGTTGAGGCCCGGTTCGACACCGTCGCCCCCGCCGCTCTTATGATGCGCCCCCTCGCCGAAAAACTGAAAACTCTGTCGGGCAGCACGGAATACTGCACCATAGCAAGCGGTCACAGCTTCGCAGGCCAGCGTATGAAGCTCGCCCGGATTCTCGGCGCCTGGATAGAAAAAACCCAGAAAATATAAAAATACCCGCAGAGGTGATGAACGTCGCCCTGCGGGTTTTTCGCAATTAATGTCAATCTTTTAAAACAGCTTTTTGTCAAGACCCCTCTTGAGAATAACGAAGCAGAGAATCGTGCCGAGGGTCAGCATTACGGCAAGCTCGCCGAGTGCAACCAAACCGCCCTGGGTTGCAAAGCCAACCATTGTAAACGGCCCGTCAATAAAGAAATGCTCTATCTCCCAGCCGATTATAACGCCGTTCCAGACTGCGGGCATAATCATCGCAAAAAGGGGATATTTCCCGATTCTGACGTTTCTCATAAGCCACATGCAGACCGTGGCGCCCAGCGTTGCCGCCGAGCCGAAAATCATATCAAGCGGCAGCCCCGAACCTATGCTGTAAATGTTTGCGATTATGCAACCGATTGTGAGTCCGGGAATTGCGGCGGGTGTGAAGAGCGCAAGTGTGTTGAGCGCTTCGGACACCCTGAACTGAACCGCCATTGTTGCGGTGCCGGGCAGAATAAAATTCTGCGCATAGGTCAGCCCCGCATAGAGCGCGGCTATCATCGCCCCCGTTACAATGTAACGCAGGGACTTCTGTGTGTTTTCCATTTTCTTTTTCTCCTTAGTTTTGTTTCGGCGCCGTTGCGGCGCCGGTCAGGATGGTTTCGAACTGACCTTTTATATAAACGCAACTTCGTGGGGAATTACAGACCGAGAATCAAAGCAAAATCTTTTGGCGTAACGCCGGGAAGCACAGCGGAAACATCAGCTTTTTCCGCCGCAGCCAGAACACTTTCATAGTTGTATCCGACTCCCGTCATTGCCGCTTCGAGAGCGGAGACGTCGCCTGCCGGAAAATAGTCGCCGTAAAGGCGTAAACCGGCAATTACCGAGTTTTCTATTCTCAGGTTTGCGTCGTAGCAGCCCGAGGGCAGACGCTTTTCGTTTCGCAGGTTGAACGCCCTTTTGCTGTCATAATTCCATCCGTCCGTGCGGTATTTTTCATCCGCAAGGGCATTTACCTGCGCCGTTTCATCGGGTGATAATGTGTATATCTCCCCTCCCGTCAGGGCTTTTATATCTTCAAAAAACTCTGTCATAAACTCCTGCGCCGTGCGGGGGGAATCAAGCAGAGAAGCAATGTTCGCAACCCTTGAGCGCACGCTCTTTATTCCCTTGCTCTCGATTTTAAGGGCGCTGACGTTGAGGGCTCCCTCGAGCAGCGAGAGGTCTGCGCTGTAAAGCAGGGTGCCGTGGTGCAGTGTTCTGCCGTTTTTTACGCACTGTGCGGCGCCGGAGATTTTTCCGCCGCCCGCGACAATGTCGTTCCTGCCCGAGAGCGAAGCGTCTGTGCCGTATTTTTTCAGCGTCTCAATTACGGGAGCGCTGAAATAAGCGTAATCGTTCTGATGAGCGGTGCCGTTTTCAATAAAGGTGTAGTTAATGTTGCCCTCGTCGTGAAAAACCGCTCCGCCGCCCGTCAGTCTGCGCACAACCGCAACTCCGTTTTCACGCACAAAGGCGGCGTTTATCTCGGCGGCAGTGTTCTGGTTGAGCCCGACAATCACGCTCTTCGAGTTGCGCCAAAGCATAAAAAAGCTCCCGCTCTTTCTGCAAAGAAGATACTCCTCAAGCGCCAGGTTGAAATACGGGTCGGTGCCCGTGTGAAATATGAGCTTTAACGTCTCAGGCATTGTCATACTCCGACTGCAGCCAGGCGGACGCCTCCTTCGCGCCCTCCTCGTCGGGAGAAAATGTTCTCTCGGTTATGATTGCGCTGTCAGTTTTGTCATAGGCGTAGCAGCCGAACCAGTAAGATGCGACTATGCCGGTGATTGCTTTTTTCGCCTTGCCGCCGTCTTCTGTCATCTCCTCGATTCTGAGCTTGAATCTGTAGCGGAAGATGTCGGCGAAAATGCCCGTCGTTCCGTTTTTTGCGGGGAGCGAGCCGGTGTATTCATTGTCCCTTCCGCCGATGTTAAACGAGCCCGAGAGGTATTTGAAATCTATAATGTGAACGCTTTCCATACTGTTCTCCTGTGTCAGAATCTTGCCCGCAGCTCTATCACCCTGCCGATAATGCGCACAGGCAGTGATTCAACCTGCTCCGGCGTAAAAACAAGCGGCTCGTATGCGGGGTTGAGCGCCGTCAGGGTAAGTGTTCCGTTTTTGGTGTCGGCTATTTTTACCGTCGCCTCGTCCGGTCCCACAAGGGCAACGCAGACACTGCCGTCGGCAACGGCGTTTGTTCGGCGGACTATTACCGTGTCGCCGTCAGCAAAGCGGGGCTCCATACTGTCGCCTCTTATGCGCAGGGCAAAAAGCTCCTCGACGGGGCAGGTGATTGTGCCCATGCTCTCATAGCCGAGCACCTGCTGAGACGCTTCGTTCGGTCTGCCTGCGCGCACATAGCCGAGCACGGGGATTTTTGCCGTCTCGTCCGCCGAGCCGAGCAGGCGGTCCGCACTTACTCCCAGTGCCGCCGACAGGCGAAGCAGGGAGTTTTTGTCGGGGCAGGTTCTGCCCTTTTCCCACTGGCTTACTGCGGTCTGGTGCACGCCCACAAGGTCTGCGAGCTTCTGCTGTGAAAGCCCGCGTTCAATCCTGCATTCTCTTATGGGATTCAAACGGATTCCTTCTTTATAATAAAGATTGCCTTGATATTATGAGTGATTCTATTGATTTTGTCAAGAGCGTTTTTCGCCCTTCCTCATTTTGCATTTTGAACAATTACGGAGCTGTAAATTTGAGTGCTTTACACAAAACTTCTTTTGCAATATTGAAAAATAAAAACCGTTGTATTATACTGCTTTAATATATTATATAGGTAAATTTACCGGGAAGGAGGCCGCAATGGGCTTTTCGGATATTTTCAAAGAAGATTTCGCCCTGTGGCAGTATCTCGATTTCTTTATAAGAATCCTCGTCGCCTGCGTGTGCGGCGCGGCAATAGGTTTTGAAAGAAGCAAACGCCTCAAAAATGCAGGTCTGCGCACTCATATTATGGTTTGCTGCGCCTCGGCGCTTATGATGATTGTCTCAAAGCACGGCTTTACCGACATAGCTCACGGAGCCGACCCCGCCCGTATTGCGGCGCAGGTAGTCAGCGGCATAAGCTTTCTGGGCGCGGGCGTAATATTCAAGCACGGCGCGAGCATAAAAGGCCTTACCACCGCGGCGGGCATCTGGGCAACGGCGGGCATCGGCCTTGCAATAGGCGCAGGCATGTATGGCATCGGTCTTTTCGGCATGATTGTTGTCGTCGTCATCCAGTTCGTCATGCACAAGTTCAAATTCGGCATCGAGTCCTGGACCGACAACAAGCTCGATTTCAACGTTCAGGAGGACGGCACCTTCCAGAAGGAGTTTCTCGCCCGTCTCGAAAGCTGGAACACCCAGCTTGAAGAAATCGACATCGACAATGCCGGCGACAGCACCGACGGTCAGTTCCATTACACCGTGGTAATCAAAACCCCCTCCGACTTCCCGATTGATGACATCGTCCAGTTTTTCGCAAACGATGCAAGAATCATCCGCTTCAGCGTAATCCCCAACGTTTGATTCAATTATTTTTACAATCCGGAAAATAATAAAAACAAAGCAAAAAAATATTTGACAAAACAATAAAGATGGTTTATTATAACTAAGCCAAAGCAAAAGCTTTGCATAATAATTTAATATTCCAATGGCTTTGACGAAGAGTGATTGCATTTGCGGTCTTAAGAGAGGCAGCGGTTGGTGCGAGCTGCCGGCGCGCGGTGTAAATCTGTAGCTTCCGAGCCGGGAGGAAGAAAACCTCAGGGTAAGTAGAACCTCCCCGTGACTGCTGCGTAAATGCATACGGCTTGTCAGAGCCTGAGTGGTGTGAAAACACAATTTGAGTGGTACCGCGGGTATTGATTTTTATACTCGTCTCAAAGTTCAAGTTTAACTTTGGGGCGGGTTTTTTTCGGCCCCGGAACGGAGGTAATCCCTATGCAAATCAACAACCTTGACATGAAGATTCACGAGATGGCGGCAAGAATCCGCGAGCTGCGCGAGGTCGAAGGCATTTCCGTTGAGGAGATGGCTGTCCAGACGGGCGTGACCGTTGACGAATACCTCGCCTGCGAAAGAGGAGAGAGCGACCTCAACTTCGCCTTCCTTTACAGATGCGCGAGCGCCTTCCGCATTGACGTCACCAACCTTATCGAGGGCAAGACTCCCAAGCTTTTTTCATATTTCGTCACCCGCAAGGGCGAAGCGCCCAGAATTTCCGACGCTCACGGTATGACCTACTACAATATGGCATACGGCTTCAAAAACAGAATTTCCGAGCCGCTTTACGTCATCAGCAAATACAGCGAGGAAGCCCTTTCAAAGCCGATTGAGCTCACCACGCACGCAGGTCAGGAAATCGACATCGTCATTGACGGTCAGCTTGAGGTTCAGGTCGGCAGCCACAGCGAGATTCTCAGCTCTGGCGACAGCATCTATTTTGACTCGGGCAAGCCCCACGGCGAAAGAGCCGTAGGCGGCAGGGACTGCAGCTTCTACGCCATCGTTCTCAATCCGTCCGGCGAACCGATTCCCGAGCTCCAGCCCGCAAAAAGAGTCGGCGCCCCCCAGATGAAGCACATCCGCGACACAAAAGACCGCATCTATAAGCGCTTCATCGACACCGTCGAGGATGAAAACGGCACTCCCGTTTCCGTCACCTTCAAAAACGAGGAACATTTCAACTACGCCTTCGATATTATTGACGAGATAGCCGAAAAAGACCCCGACAAAATTGCGATGGTCTATGTCTCAAAAGATAAAATTCCCACAAGATTCACCTGGAAAGAGATAAAGCAGCACACAAACCGCTGCGTAAACTACTTCCTCTCGCTCGGCATAAAGAGGGGCGACAGGGTTATGCTCGTTCTCAAGCGCAACTACCAGTTCTGGTTCGCCACCCTTGCGCTTGAAAAAATCGGAGCTGTTTCAATTCCCGCCACCTTCCAGCTTCTTCCGCACGACTACGAATACAGGTTCAGATTCGCGGGCGTCACAACAATTATCTGCACAGCCGACGGCGAAGAAATCTGCCCCAACGTCGAAGAGGCGCTCAAAAGCTACGACGGAATGGTAAACAAGCTCATCGTAAACGGTCAGAGAGAGGGCTGGCGCGACTTCAACGAGGAGTATATGCGCTTTTCAACCCACTACGCAAGGCCTGCGGACGCTCCCGGCGGAGACGACTATATGCTTATGTATTTCACCTCCGGCACGTCGGGCTTCCCGAAGCTTGCGGTTCACAGCTACAAATACCCGCTCGGTCAGTTCCATACGGCAAAATACTGGCACGATGTTGACCCCGACGGTCTGCACCTGAGCTATTCGGATACCGGCTGGGCAAAGGCGGCTTGGGGCAAGCTCTACGGCCAGTGGATGTGCGAAACGGCTCTGTTCGTCTATGACGAAATCCGCTTCCACGCCGAGGATATTCTGCCGATGTTCAAAGAATATAACATCACAACCTTCTGCGCTCCTCCCACCCTCCTGCGTATGCTGGTGCGTCAGGACATCACAAAATACGACCTGTCGTCAATCCAGCACATGACTACGGCGGGCGAGGCGCTCAACCCCGAGGTTTACAGATTGTTCGAGCAGGCGACGGGGCTGCAGATACTCGAGGGCTTCGGTCAGACGGAAACCGCTCTCATCTGCGGCAATATGAGAGGCGCCGAGCATAAAATCGGCTCAATGGGCAAACCCGCGCCCATCTATGACGTCAGAATCCTCGACCCCGACGACAAGCCCCTCCCCGCAGGCGAAACGGGCGAAATCTGCATTAACATCAAAAACGGCCTTCCCTACGGCCTTGCAGTGTGCTACTACAAGGATGAGGAAAAGACAGCCGAAACCTGGCGCAACGGCTGGTATCACACCGGCGACACGGCTTATATGGATGAAGACGGCTTCTTCTTCTACGTCGGCAGAGTTGACGATGTCATCAAATCCTCCGGCTACCGCATAGGCCCGTTCGAGATTGAAAGCGTCATTATGGAGCTGCCCTATGTTCTCGAGTGCGGCGTCTCCGCCGCTCCCGACGAGGTCAGGGGTCAGATAGTCAAGGCGTCAATAGTGCTCACCAAGGGCACAGAAGGCACCGAAGAGCTCAAAAAAGAGATTCAGGACTACGTCAAGGCGCACACCGCACCCTACAAATACCCCCGTCTTGTCGTCTTCCGCGACTCCCTCCCCAAGAGCATCAGCGGCAAAATCCAGCGCAGCAAACTTTAATCCGCACCGCTCCGCCTTCAATATAACAATACGGCAGCTTTTAAATGAAATATCTGTCAGGGTCTGATGTAAACAGCATCAGACCCTTTTTCAATTTGCGAAAATGTAATGCAATAATATCAGCGGGATGTCACCATCCCGCCGATTAAATTTATCCTCTTTCACTTTTTCACGCCTCGGCAGACGTTCCGTCTGTCTCTTCCGTCACTGGCGCTCTTCCTCCGGGGGCAAAGCCGCCGTTCTCATCGGGCGGCATTTTACCGAATCCGCCGTTTTCACCCTGCGGTCTGCTGCCGAGGTTTCCTCCCCCGAAACCGCCGTTCCCGAAGCCCCGCATTCCGCCGCCGAACTGATTTGTGATTTCGGTTATCTGCGTGCCGTTGAGCCAAATCTCGCCGCCGTTAATCTCCGCCTTGCCGTCATAATCAAAGCCCGATTGTGCGGTAATCGTTGTTTTGCCTCCGTTTATTGTGATGTTGCCGTTTGAGTCAATGGCATCAGTGTCGCCTGCGCCCATTGTTATTGTTATTTCGCCGCCGTTTATTTCAACCGCCGGGGTGATTCCCTCTGTTTTCTGTGCGGCGTTTATTCCATCGTCGCTTGCCGTGATTTTCACGTTGCCGTCGTTGATTGTAACGAGCGTGCCCTCGATTCCCTCGTGGGCGGTGATGTCAAACGTGCCGCCGTTGATTGTCACGCTGCTGTCGGCGTGAATGCCGTCATCCTCCGATTTCACCGTCACAGAGCCGGAATTGATTTCAATGTCGCCGTTCGAGTGCAGACCGTCTCCGCCTGCGGTAATGTCAAATGTGCCTGCGTTGACCGTGAGGGCGTCGCTGCCCGTCAGAGCATTGTTTTTGCAGTTTACAACCAGGTCTGCATTTTCAATCGTAAGAGAGTCTTTGCTTTTGATTGCGTTGGAATAATTGCCGTTTACCGTCAGCTTTCCGCCGCCCGTCAGAATCAGGTCGGATTTTGAGAATACACAGGCGTCCGGCTCCTCTTTTTCTTTGTCGGAGTAACTGCCGCCGTAGTCATATTCCTCAGCGTCGGCAAGCTCGTTTTCCGTGCCGTCTGCAATTTTCAGCGTTACCGTCCCCGCGCTCACAACGTTTATCGCAGAAGAATCCGGGGATGTGATTTTCACTCCGCCGAGCGTCAGCGTTACATCCTCATCACCTGCGTCAACCGTGATTTTTCCTTCGCTCAGCTCTCCGCTCAATGAATATGAACCGCCGCCGCTTATGATAATGTTTCCGTTTTCATAAACCGCTCCGCTGCCCGTTATCTGAGCCGATGAGCCCTTGAGCGTTATCTGCGCCGCCGTGTTTTCATCTGCGGCGGCCGCCGTCTGCGCGTTTGTCTGCGCCGAAGCCGTCTGCTGTTTTTTGCCCGACGCAGAGCATCCTGCAAGAATCCCCGCCAGAATTGAAAGGGCAATAACAATAATCAATGTTTTGTAAATGGTTTTCATATTAATCCTCCTTACAGCCGCATTTTGCGGCTTTTTTGTTTGGCGTTATGATAACCCGCAAACCTAAAGGGGAGTTAAAGAAAAAAAGTTTTTTCCTTTAGGTTCTCTTTAAGATGCGGAGTTATACTGCAGTCAGAAGAAAGGAGGGTCCGTTATGAAACCACAGGTTCAGACCTGCTTTAAAAGATATGAGAAAAAGTATTTTCTCACCCCGCAGCAATATGAATTGTTTAAAGAAAAGATTAATCCTTATGTAAAGGCGGACGACTACGGCAATTATACATTATGTAATATTTATTACGACACCGACGATTATTCGCTGATAAGGGAATCACTTGAAAAACCTGTTTACAAAGAGAAGCTGCGGGTCCGCAGCTACGGCGTGCCCGGTGCGGATGACACTGTGTTTGCCGAAATCAAGAAAAAATACGACGGCGTCGTCTATAAAAGAAGGGCGGCAATGTCCGAGAAAACCGCGCTGGAGTTCTTAGGCAAAACGGCGGCGGGCTCAGGAACAAGCCAGATTGAAAAGGAGCTTGCCTATTTTCAGCTCCTGCGCCGCACTTCTCCCAAAGCTTTTATAGCTTATGACCGCGAGGCGCTGCAGTCAACCGTAAATCCGGGACTGCGCATTACCTTCGACACAAACCTGCGCTTCCGCCTTGACCGCCTGCGCCTGAGCGACGGTGACGACGGGCTCCCGCTTCTTGCTGGCGGCGTTATTCTTATGGAAATCAAAATCCCCGACGCCTGCCCGCTCCGGCTTTGCAGAATACTCAGCGGGCTTGAAATCAGACCAGTTTCGTTTTCAAAATACGGAACCTGCTACAAAAACCATATATTACCTTACAAAAAGGAGATGCTTATAAGTGCCTGACTCATTATTTGATTTTTCTTCAATCATTACCTCAACCATTACATTAAAAACCTTTCTTATCTGCACGGCGGTGTCGCTTGTTCTGGGAATCCTCACCGCCCTCGTCAGTATGTTCCGCAACCGCGTTTCTAAAAGCTTTGCCCTGACTCTCGCCCTTCTGCCCGTGATTGTCCAGACCGTCATTATGCTCGTCAACGGCAACATCGGGGCGGGCGTTGCGGTGGCGGGTGCGTTTTCGCTCGTCCGTTTCCGCTCCGCGCCGGGCTCGGCAAAGGAGATTGCCGCGATTTTTCTCGCCATGGCAATCGGTCTTGCAACCGGTATGGGCTATGTCACCCTCGCCGCTGTGTTCTTTGCAATAACCGCCGCCTGTATGCTCATCCTCGGAGCCGTCGGTTTCGGCAGCCCCGCCTCCTCCCTTCGCACGCTTAAAATCACAATACCCGAAAGTCTCGATTACGACGGCGTGTTTGACGACCTTTTCTCTCAATACACCGACAAAGCGGAGCTTCAGAAGGTCAAAACAACAAATATGGGCACAATGTTCGAGCTGCAGTATGAGATTCTTTTAAAAGGCGCCGAGGTTCCCAAAAAATTCATTGACGATATCCGCACAAGAAACGGCAACCTCAACATAACCTGCAGCAAAACAGCGGAGAAGGAAGCGCTTTAAACCGTTGATTTTGTCCGCGTTCTGAATTATAATTACATCCGGTGGTGATAAATATGAAACTGCTTATAGCGGAGGACGAGCCCGACCTTGCAGAGGCGCTCACCGTATTTTTTGAAAAAAATCAGTTCACTGTGGATACCGTCAACGACGGGCTCTCCGCCTATGAATATGCGGGGGCAGATGATTACGACGCAATTATTCTTGATATAATGATGCCCAAAATGGACGGCATTGAGGTTCTGCGCCGCATCCGTGCGGACGGCTGCAGAACTCCCGTAATGATGCTCACCGCCAAGGCGGAAAAGGATGACAGAATTACGGGCTTTGACACCGGAGCGGACGACTACCTGCCTAAACCGTTTGAAACGGATGAGCTTCTCAGCCGCGTGCGGGCAATGCTGCGAAGGCGCGAAAACTATCAGCCCGGCGTTCTCACCTGCGGCGACCTTTCACTTAACCAGTCGGGCGATGTTCTCGCCTGTCTGACAGGCAAATCCGTGCGCCTGAGCGGCAGGGAATTTCAGGTAATGGAGCTGTTTATGAACGCTCCGGGAACCGTCTTTTCCGCCGATAAAATCATGGAGAGAGTCTGGGGCTGGGATTCCGACGCCGAGATAAACGTCGTCTGGGTGCATATTTCCAACCTGCGCAAAAAACTCAGGTCAATCGGCTCAAAGGTCACAATTCACGCAAACCGCGGGCTGGGCTACATTCTGGAGGCGGAAAATGATTAAACGGCTGCGAAAAAAGTTTATTCTTATCTCTATTGTCACCGTAACATCCGTTCTTCTCCTGCTTTTTGCGGGCGTGAACATCGTCAACCTCGTTTCTGTCAGGTCAAAGCTTGACAAAACAATAAATATGATAACCGAAAACAGCGGCAAAATGCCCGAACCCGCAAAATCGGCGGATCATCCCGGTTTCGGTCAGAGACCTTTCAATCCCGTAAACGGAGAGCGCTTTGACAAAGAGACCCCCTTCCAGACAAGATTTTTCGTCGTCTGGTTCGATGAAGATGAAAACGTAACGAATTACAACCTCGACAAAATCGCCGCCGTTGAAACGGATGAGATTGACGACTTCGCCGAGACCGCCGCAGAGCACGGCGAGGGCTCCGGCTTCGACTCGGGCTACCTCTTCAGAGTTGTAAAACAGGATGATTCAACCTATATGGCGGTTTTTCTCGACTGTCACAAAGAGACAAGCTCCGTTGTCACCCTCGCGGCAGTCTCCGCCGCCGTCACGCTCTTCTGCATAATTCTCATCTGCATAATAATCGTGCTGCTCTCCGGCAGGGCGGTCCGCCCCGTCATTGAAAGCGACACAAAACAAAAACAGTTCATAACCGATGCGGGGCACGAGCTCAAAACGCCCATAACCGTCATCAGCACCTGCCTGAGCGTGCTCGAAATGGAGGTCGGCAAACAGAAATGGATTGACAAAGCCGCCGCGCAGACAGACAAACTCAAAAACCTTGTCAACTCGCTCGTCACCCTCTCAAAATCGGATGAGGGCAGTCAGCCGGCAAAGCTCAGTTTTGATATAAGCACCGCCGTCTGCGAAACGGCGGAGTCCTTCTCTGATTTTGCCGGGCAGAAAGGGCACCCGATTGTCAGCGATATTGAGCCCTCCGTCCCCTTCTGCGGCGATGAGTTTTCAGTGCGCCGGCTCGTTTCAATTCTTATTGACAACGCCGTCAAGTATTCCTCCGACGGCAGCGAAATCGCCCTGTCGCTTAAAAAGCACAAAAAAGGCGTTCTCATCACCGTCTCAAACAGGTGCGAAAACATAAACGCCGAAGAACTGCCGAAGCTCTTCGACCGCTTCTACCGGGCAGACAAATCACGCAACTCCTCCTCGGGCGGCTTCGGTCTCGGTCTTTCAATTGCCCGCTCCGTCTGCGAGAGCCATAAGGGCTTTATCAGAGCGGAAACGCCCGACGGCACAACAATCGTTTTCACGGCTTACCTCGGCAGTTTTTAACCTGATATAAACACGGAAGAACCGCCTGCGGACAATCCGCAGGCGGTTCCTGTTATGATATGAGTTTCAGTCGATGATTGCAAGAATGTCTTTCTTCGGTCTGTAACCGATAACGCTGTTTACCGCATTGCCGTCCTTGAAATATACAAGCATCGGTATGCTCGACACGCCGAATTTGTTTGCCAGCGCGGGCTCGTCGTCAACGTTTACCTTGCCCACCTTAATGTCGCTTCTCTCTTGTGCTATTTCGGCAACAACGGGGGCGAGCATCGTGCACGGACCGCACCAGGTTGCAAAGAAATCGATAAGAACGGGTTTTTCGGAATTGAGAACTTCCTCTTCAAAATTGTCGGTTGTGATTTTAATTTCAGCCATTTCAGTTATCCTCCTTCAGTGATTTATAATAGAGCATGCAGTGGCAGAATCCCTCAAACTCCGGGTCCTTTATCTGGTCGCGGAATTCCTTGCACATGCACTTCGTATCGGGCGTCTGCTCGCGCCTGCAGGGGCAGTAGCCTCCCGTGCGCTCAAGCCCTTCTTTAACTACTTTTACTACCTCTTCATTGGGGTTGAGAGTGATTTTCATAATCTTTCTCCTTTACCTGTCAATAAACGTCTTTGCAAAATCCGCAGCCGCCTTGATATCCTTCGCGTCGGGTCTGCCCTTGTGCAGCCCCCTGAACTCGCCGCGGCAGTGGAATTCCCTTTCATCAACGGGTATTCCCGCCTTGTCCGCCTGAACCTTGACCTTTTTTCTCGTGGAGTTGAGCATGGCGGCGGAGCCGAAGTTCACTATCTTTCCTACTTTGTTTTTGTCGAGCGATGCAACAAAGGCGCTCACCTCGGGGTCAATGCCGAATGCGTAGTATGAGTTGCCGAGAAACAGGATGTCAACCTCCTCGCTTACCGGCTCGCTTATCGGCAGCGCCTCAACGCCCAGCGCCTGAGCGACGGCGTTTGCAAGCTTTTCGGTGTTGCCCGTTTTTGTATAATATCTTACAGCATATTTCATAATCTTTTCTCCATATCTCAGAGGGCTCTGAATTTGTCGGCGTGCCTGTATTCATCCTTCATAAGCCCCTCAATTTCAGGGTATGTTTCGCCGACATACGGGCGGTAGCCGTTGCCGCCGAAAACCTCACCCTTTGCTATTCCGAAATGAACGAGCTTTTTCGGCAGAATTCTGTAAACAACCCCCAGCGCCTTTGCCTGAAACGCTTTCGGCTCAAGCTTTTCGCCGGTGTATTTTGCAATCACCGCCGCGTGACGGCCTTCATCCTTCGCCGCCTCGAGGTATGCCTCTTTACAGGCGGGGTTCTTCGTTATCGAGGCAAAGGTGCGATACATAACAACCGCATTCAGCTCGCCCTGCTGAAAGCCGAGAAACGCTTTTTTATCGTTTTCGTTCATGGCTTTTCCCTTTTATTTAAGCAGGTCTTCAACCGCTTTCCTGACTTCCTTCATGTCTGTCGTGGGCTCGAAGCGCGCAATAACTTTGCCCTCGCGGTCAACAAGGAATTTTGTGAAGTTCCATTTGATATACGCCTTGTCGCCGAACGCCTTGTTGTTCGCCTTTGTGAAAGTGCTGAGTGCCGCGCTCTTGAGACCCTTGCCGAAGCTTACAAAGGGCTTTTCGGTCGCAAGATGAACAAAGAGCGGGTCTGCGTTTTCGCCGTTGACGTCGATTTTTGCAAACTGCGGGAAGTCCGCGCCGAATTTAAGCGTGCAGAACTGGTGAATCTCATCTGCGCTGCCGGGCGCCTGATTTGCAAACTGGTTGCAGGGGAAGTCGAGAATCTCAAAGCCCTTGTCCTTAAGGTCGCGATACATTTCCTCAAGCGGCTCATAGTGCGGAGTGAAGCCGCAGCCCGTCGCAGTGTTTACTATCAACAGAACCTTACCGCTGTAATCCGAGAGCGAAACCTCGCTGCCGTTTCTGTCTTTAACCGTAAAATCGTAAACAGTTTTCATTTTTCTTCTCCTTTTTTAATTGTTATTTTTGTTTATTTATTTTTCTGACTGTCAAGCAGTTCATAAAGCAGTTTGTAAAGCGCCTTCGCCTTTTCCGGCGGGAAGTCAACGCAGCCCGCAGCCCTGAGCGGAATATCCTTCGCCTGCTGCTGAAGCTCCCTTCCGCTGTCTGTGAGGGTAATCAGCACCACCCTCTCGTCGTCCTCGCTGCGCCTGCGCTCAATGTAGCCCGCCTGCTGCATCTTTTTAAGCAGGGGCGAGAGCGTGCCGTTGTCAAGCATAAGCCTGTCGCCGATTTCGCCTACCGTAATTCCGTCGCGCTCCCACAGAACAAGAAAAACTATATACTGTGTGTATGTCAGCCCCAGCGGCCTCAACAGCGGCGTGTAAAGATTTGTAACGTTCCTCGCCGCCGCATACAGCGGGAAACATATCTGATTTTCAAGCTTCATCGCTTCTCTGTAATCGTATTCCACCCGAATCCCCTCCGTTTTGATTTTCTTTTCATAAAAAATCTCAGAATTTATATATTTTGATTTATATTGAAGAATTATATCGAATTATATATGCACCATCCGAATTACATCCGGACTATCCACACAGCTCCCGTCTCCCGTTACCCCGCTCTATTTATATTTCCGTTCGATTTACTTTACCCTCTCAGCAATTATGTTTACCCTCTCGATTTACCCTCGCACTATTTATATATTTAATCTCACGGTTTACCCTTGCGCCATTTATGTTTTATGCAACTGTATTTTATCAAATATAATTGCACTTGTCAATACTTTTTCAAAAAAAGTTTTTCAAAAGTATTTTCCGAAAAGCAATCCCCCTCCTTCCCGATGTAAATGCCCTCCGCCTTCCGTATTAATTCCCTAACATATAGTCCCCGGACTTTGTCATCCTGAGCGCAGCGAAGGATCTCATAACCTCAATTCATCCGCTCCCGCATCACTTCCCTTCCTCCGTTTCGCCTCACCTTATCATCCGAAATTTATCGAAAAACAATAAAATTTTTATTGACAAACGATAAATTACGTGATATATTGGTCTCAGCAAACAAGCAAACAGGAGGTTTTCAGAATGATTAAACGAAACATATCGGCGGCAATCTCGCTTGGGGTCTGCCTTGTTTCATCCCTCGCCCTTGCCGCTCTGCTTTTCACAATGCCGTCGTTTTTTGCGTGGTTTTACTCCGCCTTCAATGGCAGCACCGACTCAGCAAAGGCGGTCATAAAAACCGTTGTTACGGCGTTTTACATCTGCGCGCCCTTCGCGGCCGCCGCCCTGTTTATGATGATTAAAATTCTCATAAACATCCTCAATGAAAAAATCTTCATTATGCAGAATGTCGTTCTCTTCCGCTTTCTCTCATGGTGCTGCTATGCCGTGCTGATTATTACCGTCATTTTCGGGCTCAGATACATCCCGCTTTTTGTCATTGCCTTTGCGATGGGTGTTGTGGGCACGCTTTTGCGGGTAATCAAGAACATTATGCAGTCCGCTGTTGAGCTGCGTGAAGAAAACGATCTGACAATATGAGGTGGGCTTATGATTGCGGTAAATCTTGATGTTGCGCTCGCCAGAAAGAAAATGACTTCGGGCGAGCTTGCCGAAAGAATCGGCATAACGCAGGCAAATCTTTCGATTCTCAAAACCGGAAAGGCAAAGGCGGTCCGCTTCTCGACGCTTGAGGCAATCTGCCGCGAGCTTGACTGCCAGCCCGGCGACATACTGGAATATAAAGAATAAAAAGGAGACAAAATGGAACAAAACATAAATGAAAACAACGGGTCCGTCTATACCCCGCCTCAGCCCGAAAAAAAAGGATTCATCCCGGATTCTTGCGATTCAGCCGCCGCCGTTGCGGCAGTTGTGAGCGCCGCTCTGTCGGTGTTCCTCGGCCTGTGGGGCAGCTTTAATCTCGGCTGGGCAATCGCCTACGCCGTGTTTTTCTTAACGCTCAGCATCTACCTCATCAAAACGGTTAATCTTAAGAGTGAAAACCGGAAAACCGGCGTTTTCCCGTTCCTGTGCGGTGTTCTGTCGCTCGCGCTGGGAGTCAATTTTATTCTGAGCGACGACACGCTCATCCACTTTTTAAGCTTTGTTGTTATGATTGCCCTGGGCGTTGTGTATTTCGGGGCTCTCTCCGGCAGGGAGATTCCGGGCGGTGACCTCGGGCTGCTTAAATTCACGCTTATCACTCCGCTCAATTCCGTATCCGCTCTGTCGGAGAACATGCGCTCGCTTTTCTCGTCGGGAGGCGGAAAGAGCAAAAAAACACAGAAGGCGCTGCTGGGCATAATCTGCGCCGTTCCCGTGCTGTGCGCGGTTATTCCGCTGCTTATCCGTTCGGACGCCGCTTTTGAGGGGCTTGTAGGCGGATTGTTTGAAAAGCCCGGCGAAACCGTGGGCAAAATCGTGCTGACAATCATACTCGCGCCCTTCCTCATTTCGTTTTGCCTCTACCTTCGCAGAGGCAAAAAAACAGCCCCGCGCGAAGCGGACGCGAAGGGCTTTGACACCGTATTCATTTCGGCGTTTATGTTCACGCTCAATGCCTGCTACGCCGTTTATCTTTTTTCGCAGACCGCCTACTTTTTCAGCGCTTTTTCGGGTATTCTGCCGGAGGGTGCGGCATCCTATGCGAAATACGCAAGGCGCGGATTTTTTGAGCTTTGCGCAGTGTGTGCCATCAACCTGTGCGTGTTTTTCCTGATGATTGTTCTCTCACGCAGGCGCAACGGAAAGATGCCTTCTGTTTTAAGGGCTCACGGCGTTTTTCTCAGCGTGTTTACGCTTGTTCTGACAGCCACGGCAATTTCAAAAATGGTTATGTATATTTCCCGTTTCGGTATGACCGTTGACCGCATTTTCTCAAGCGCGTTTATGGTTTTTACCGCCGTCGTTTTTGTCTCGATGCTCCTGCGCTGTTTTTGCGAAAAGGTGAAAATACTGAACACCGCCTTTATCTCGGCGGGCGTGATTCTGCTTGTGCTCGGCTCCTGCAACGCAAACGCCCTGACGGCAAAATACAACGTTGCCGCCTACCGTGACGGACGGCTGAAAACAGTTGACACCGAATATCTCAGAAAACTCGGCGCGGACGGAATCCCGCTGCTCATCGACCTTGCAAACGGAGATGACAAAGACCTGGCGGAGCGGGCAAAGGGCTCTCTGTGCGATGCTCTGCCCGAATACTACACCGGAACCTACAACGGTGAAGCGGATGTTATTGATTACATCCCGGGCGATGACGGACCTGTTGCCGCACCCGACACAATTCCGTATTTTATCCCCGACGGCGGCAGGGCGTTCTCCGCATTTTATGAGATGAACCTGCCCCGTTACCGGATGTATAAACCCGCCGATGCGTTTATAAAGAACAACCCCGGATTTTTCGAGGAAATCGAAAAAGTCCGCTTCGGGCAGACGGTTAAATCCGGGACAGAGGGAACGTCTGTGTCAGCGGAAATGCAAACAGAAGCATACGTATATGAAGATGTGCTTCCGGAATAAAAAACGCAGCAAAAACGGAGCTGTCTGAGAAGCAGCTCCGTTTTTATCGGAAACATCGGAACCCGGTCTCGCATCATTGCGGGCTGCGCTTCTCTTTGCCCCCCGATTCCCGTTACATGAGTTTCTGCCGTATAAAAACGCAGCTTTTATGCCTGAAACGGCGGAAAAAATATTTTTAAAAAAGTTGTTGACAAACCGAAAGCCATATAATATAATAAACAAGCTTAATGACAGCGGTTTACGGCGGAATAGCTCAGTGGCTAGAGCACTCGGTTCATACCCGGGGTGTCGGCGGTTCAAATCCACCTTCCGCTACCAAAACGGCCCGGTGGTCAAGCGGTTAAGACACCGCCCTTTCACGGCGGTAACACGAGTTCGATTCTCGTCCGGGTCACCAAACGAGCGGTATCCGAACCTATCCTATAATGAAGGATTGGTTTGGATATCCTTCATTTTACGGCAAAATCAATGCTTTGCGCTTGTCAGATCGTTTGTTGAAAATGAAGTGGTTCGCACTTCAAAATAAGATGAATATAATCGCCCCAATGCTTTCACAGCAAAGGGGCGATTATTTGTAATTATTGAGCTTGTGATATATCTGTATCAGAAACGGTTTCGCATTCGTTAAAGTACAATATCCAAGGCTCCAGCCATTGATGAAATATATGCATAAATTCATCTTCGGTCAATGTCCTTTCGGTTAGTTTTTCGCAGGCAGTTTTGGGCTTTTCTGCCGCGGGATTTTCGCCTACCGAACCTTCGGACTGAGTACTGTCATAGTGTTCCTCCAATCGTAATAATAGCTGCGTATGGTTAATTTCAGACCTTCATAGGCAGTTTTCTCCTTCTTTTAAGATTTTTTGTTTTGGTCATAGGCATTCTCTTTTCTTTAGTTATTTTTGAAGTTGTCACCTTTCGGGTGAATAACGGGATTTGGTTTTGTGTTTCTGTATGGTTTCGAGCCTTCGGCGTTCACGGAATTCATATAGCTCGTCAACAAGTTTATCTTTTCCGCCACGCATTTCAATTATGTCGGTAAGGCTGGTTCGCATGGAACTGTTCTCTTTTTCAAGAGTCTTGATTCTCTCATCCTTTTCGGTAACGGTCTGGTTTTCTTCTCTGAGCCGGTTATTCTCCGTAGTAAGAGCAATTATTGTTCTGTGCCAGG
>JAEEGL017191612.1_pt1 | contig 19462 bp, 16 predicted proteins | sample 9134231 | NCBI WGS metagenome assembly JAEEGL01 (sample SAMN16246548, study PRJNA631951) | gut metagenome | biome: gut microbiome; feature: rumen; material: fiber-attached | host: Bos | place: Iran: Karaj | collected 2018-10
CTTGACGATGGGCAGCGGCCTCAGCGACTTGCTCAACACCGTCAGTTCCTTGACATGCACCGAGATTTCGCCCATCAGCGTGCGGAAGGCAAAACCTTTCACGCCGATGAAGTCGCCGATGTCGAGCAGGCGTTTGAACACCGTATTATATAAGGTCTTGTCCTCCTCAGGGCAGATCTCGTCGCGCTTGATATACAGCTGGATGCGGCCTTTCGAGTCCTGCAATTCGCAGAACGAGGCAGCGCCCATGATGCGGCGGCTCATGATACGGCCCGCGAGGGTGACCTCTTGGAATTGGTCGGGGTTGTTGTCGTCAAATTGTTCGAGGATGTCCGTGGTGAACACGCTCACGGGGAACGCGGCCTGCGGATACGGGTTGATGCCGAGCTTATAGAGTTCGGCCAACGAATTTCTTCTGATTTGTTCCTGTTCGCTTAACATGATGCGTTGAAATTTGGTGCAAAATTAGTTATTAATCCGTTATTATGAGCAACCAACTAGGAATTATTGTAATTTTGTGACCTGATTCACGAAATCATGCAGTTCAAAGACGTCATAGGCCAAAGCGCAGTCAAGCAACGACTGATCAAGAGTGTGCAGGAAAACCATGTGCCTCATGCCCAGCTCTTTTTGGGCCCTGCCGGATGTGGCAAGCTACCCTTGGCCTTGGCATACGCCCAGTATATCCTCTGCCCCAACCGCACCGAGACCGACAGCTGCGGTGTGTGCCCTACCTGCCAGAAAGTGCAGAAGCTGGTGCACCCCGACCTCCATTTCGTCCTCCCGACCAACACCACGAAAAAAGTGAAGAAGGATCCCGAGACCGACCTGTTTCTGGAGGAATGGCGTGAGTTTACGCTGAAAAACGAGGGCTATTTCAACGACAACGACTGGTATTCCTTCCTCGACATCGAGAACAAACAAGGCTACATGTCGGTGCGCGACGCCTCAACGCTGCTGCGCAAACTGAGCATGAAGGCTTACGAGGGCGAGTACAAGATCGCCATCATCTGGCTGGCAGAGAAGATGAACCCACAGTGCGCCAACAAACTGCTGAAACTGCTCGAGGAGCCGCCTGAAAAGACCTTGTTCCTGCTCATCGCCGAAGACCAAGAGGAATTGCTGGCCACCATCAAGTCGCGCACGGTGTTGGTCAAGATACCGACACTGGATACCGGTTCCATCGAACAAGCCTTGCAAAAACGCTATGGCTGCGACCCGCAGCAGGCCCACGACGCTGCCATCATCTCGGAAGGCGACTGGCTGACGGCCTGTAGGTCGTTCAAAGACTTTGAAGACCACAAGTATTTCTTCACCACCTTCCAGCAATGGATGCGCCTCTGCTTCCGTGCAGCCTACCCCGAGCTGATCGATTTCTCGGCCAACATCAAGAGCTTGGGACGCGAAAAACAAAAGGAACTGCTGAACTACGGCCTGCGCATCGTCAACAACGCGCTGCTGTTCAACAACCACCTGCCCGACATCGTGATGCTGCCCGACGACGAGAAGAAGTTCAATGCCAACTTCGCGCCTTTTGTCAATTCGGCCAACTTGGTGCAGATTGTTGGGCTCTTCGAGGAGGCTATACGCCAAATCGAACGCAACGGCTACGCGCCGCTCATCTTCACGGATGTGAGTTTTAAGATGGTGGGGTTGCTGAAGAAGAAATAGGTTTTAGTAAGCATGTCATACCGAGCCTATAAGGCGAGTGTATCTATGCTTGCTAAAACCGGTACTATTGCAACCGCCTCCTATAGATTTCTTCGGCTAAGGCCTCGAAATGACATAGGAGGCTGATTTTACTCGTAAACCTCAACGGTACCCATCTCGAACTGGATGGGATTGCCGGCCTCGTAGTACCGCACGTCGTGCAGCACCTTGTCGAAGACGTAGTTCTGGATGAGCACGAAGTCCTTGCCGTCGTTGACGAGGGCATACATGCGGTCGCGGTCCACGTCGCCGAGCTCGCCACCCATATCGGTCACGCCGTTCAACACCAGTTTTTTGAAGGTCTTCATGTCCTGCTTGTTGCCGTCCTTGTCAGTGACGACGATATAGTGTACATGAGGCGAGTTGGTGATGGAATCGATGCGGCTTTGCTCCATCGAATTGGTAAACAAAGCCTCGAAACGCAGATCGCTGAACGACGACAGCATGTTGATGACTTTCAGCGTGTCGTAAGGCAACTCTTTGTTGTCGGCCAGACGGATAAGCTTGTATTGATGCTTGCCCATGTTCTCGACGGCAAAGCTGCCCTCGGGGTCTTCGTTGAATTCGACGGTGACTTTCTGGATGTCAGCCAGGTTCTCATGGAAGATGGTATGGTCGCGCCAGTCATCAGGATTGGCGGTGAAACGCGTGGTGATGAAGCCGCGGAAGCTAGGGATGTAGACGATATAGGCGTTGTCGGCGCCTTCCATCAGCATAAAGGTGCCACTGCTGTCCATGGTGGCGTCGCCCACGTAGAAGACCTTGGTGCGCTTCTCATGGTAGAACAGCTTGACCTTGTCGAACAGGTTGATGCGCGGCACCCACTGGTAGATCTCCACCTTGGTGCTCTGCGAGGCCAACTGCTTGACGATATTGTCGTGGCTGGCGCGCGACACGGGCATCTTGACACGCACCTTATACAGCGTGGTCAGCAGATACTCCACCTGCTTGGAGTGAGCCTTGTAGGTGGCGTTGAGTGTCCAGCCATCAGCCTGTCTCTCAAGCAGCGACTCACGGTCGCGACGGTCGGCCAGGTAGATCTTGGTGACAGAGGCCGTATCCCACACGGTGAAGTCGGCGCCTTTGCTCTTGCTCTTGCCGATGGGACCCGCCGAATGGTACAAATGGTTGGCCACGGCCATGCCTGCGATGACGGCCACGATGATGATTATGATGATGGCAGCTTTGTTGTTCTTTTTCATTTTTATGCTTTCGTTTTTCTACTGTATTTCACTTTGCGGATGAGCGACATGACGAGGCCCAGGATGATGATAAGGGCGATGGGCACGAGGGTATTGACCACCTGCCAGGTCACCCTTTGCTTGCTCACCTTGGTCGGGTCGAGGAGACGCACCTTCAACTCGCGCGAACGGATGTCGACCAACCCCTCGCCATCGACGAGGTAGCTGATGCAGTTTTCGATGAACTCCTTGTTGGCGTAGGTGATCTGCGTATATTGGTCAAAGCCCAACGACAGGGGCTTGCGCGTCCTGATATCGATTTGGTTGCGGATGAGGTCACCGTCGGTCACAACAATCATGGCGGTCGGCTTGCTCACTTCCATGAAGTCGGTGGCTTGGTCGTCCATGATCTCCTGTGGGATGCGGTTGGCATAGAGCGACGTGAAGGTACCCTTCAACAGGTAGGCCACATTCTTACCTTTCGAGCTGAACATCCGCTGGTCGGGGTTCTGCCGCAACATGGCCAAGGTGATGAAGACCGGGGTACCCGACACCTTGGTGTAGTCGGAGGTCTTGAGCAACGGGATCTGTTCGATGTCGTCGGCCGAGGTGGTGGCATCCATCGAGCTGACGAAGTCCGACTTGATGGCGTTCATATTGCGCACGATGGGATGGTCGGAGGCAGCTTGAAGCAGGGGGAAGTAATACCAACGGAAATACTCCAATCGGGCTTGTCCGCCCACCTGTCCCGTGCGGATGGGTAAGGCAGCGCATGTCAAGTCAAGGAGCAGATCGCGGTTGAGGCGCACGCCATACTTGAAGAGCATGTCGTCCAAGTTAAGGTCCTGCTCGATGCCGACGGTCGACTCCTGGCTCTGCAGGCTGTCCATGGTGGCGAAGACGGGCTCGACGAGCCACAGCACCTTGCCGCCGTGCATGATGTATTGGTCGATGAGGAACTTGTCGCGCTCGTCGAAGGCCTGTGTGGGCTTGGCGATGACGATGGCGTCGTACGACGGGAAGGCACTCACGTCACGTGTGGTGTCCTGCGTGCGGTGGATGAGAGCGTCGATCTTGCCGTCGATCTCAAGACGGACCACGTTGTAGTTCTGCGACAGCGTCTTCGTGATGTCGTACACGTCCTGTTCGCCCAATTCGCCATGGCCTTCCACGAAAGCGATGTTGGGTTTCATGAGACGCGTCACCTTCTTCACCGCGTCGACGAGGCGGAACTCGAGGTTCTGCATCGAGGCGTTCAGGGCTTCGTCGTCCGACATCCCCACCTGGTTTTCCAACAATTCGATGGCGATCTCGGTATTGTTACGGTAGCTCACCAAGGCGCCAGGCCAGATGACCATCTGCTTCGACGAGCCGTCGCTATTCTGCACGTTGAGGTCGGTGGGCTTCAGCCCTGCCTGATACAACTGCTTGTAGGTCTCCATGATCTCGGCTTCCTCGCCGCTCTCGGTCGGGTCGATGAACTCGTAGTCGATATATTTCGAGTAGGCACGGAACTCGTCGAGCATCTCTTTGGTCTCGCGACGTAGTTTCTTGAAGCCGGCCGGGAAGTCACCGTCGAGATACACCTTGAAATACACATAGTCGTCAAGGTTGTTGAGGATCTCCTTCGTGGTGGGCGACAGCGTATAGCGTTTCTCGCTCGTCAAGTCGAAACGGGTGAAGAAATAGGAGCCTGCCACGTTGAGGATGACGACCACGGCCACCGTGATGAGGAAGGCGAATATTTGGTTCTTTTTCAAATTCTTGCGTTTGTTTTCCATCGTTCCTCCCTCCTATTACCATTTGCGGCTCGCAAGAACCAGTTTCGTCGCACTGAGAAACAGCGCTATCACACTCAGGAAATACAACACGTCGCGCGTGTCAACCACGCCACGGCTCAGCGAGCTGTAGTGGGCGTTCATGCCAAGCTGTTGGATGAACAGGTCGACGCGACCAAACAACGACAGCGAGTAGATGAACTCGAAGCCGATGAGCAGGAATCCGCAGAGGAAAACCGACAGGATGAAGGCCAGGATCTGGTTGTTGGTCAGCGAGCTACAGAACACGCCGATGCTCACGAAGCTGGAGCTGAGCAGAAACAGGCCGATATAGGAGCCCCAGATGCCGCCACTGTCGAGGTTGCCAGGGGGCATGCCGAGGCGATAGACCGAGAAATAATAGATGAAGGTGGGGATGAGTGCCAACAACACCAGCACCACACCCGCCAAAAACTTGGCCCAGATAATCTGCCAATCCGACAAGGGCTTGGTGACCAGCATCTCGATGGTGCCCGTGCGGTTCTCCTCGGCGAAGCTGCGCATCGTCACGGCAGGCACGAGGAAGAGAAACACCCAAGGGGCGAGGATGAAGAGGCTGTCGAGGTTGGCATAGCCGAAGTTCAGCACGTTGAAGTCGCTTTGGAACACCCAAAGAAACAGACCCGTGATGAGCAAAAACACCACGATGACCATGATGCCAATCAACGAGCTGAGGAAGTTGCTGATTTCTTTCTTGAAAAGGGCATACATACTCAAATAAGTATTTGGGGTGCAAAGGTACGAGTTTTTTCTCTATCTTCGCTGCATCAACCAAACATTCTTGTCCATGAAAAGATTGGGACTGCCTTTGCTGCTCATCGCCATCGCCCTCCTCGCGTGCCGCTGCGAGCCGAGGCATGAGGGGCCGACCACCGAGGAGCTGTATGCCGAATTCAAGCAGCCCGCCTCGGAATACCGCCCCTTCGTGCGCTGGTGGTGGAACGGCGACAAGGTGGAAGCCAACGAGTTGGTGCGCGAGCTACGTCTTCTCAAAGAGGCAGGCATCGGAGGCGTGGAAATCAACCCCATCGCCTTCCCTACCTACTGCGACAGCATTGGCAAGCCCTCGTTGCAGTGGCTCAGCCCCGAGTGGATCGATATGCTGAAAGTCTGCTTCGACGAAGCCGACTCACTCGATATGACCTGCGACCTCCTCGTGGGCTCGGGATGGCCCTTCGGCGCCGAGTTCCTCAACGAAGATGAACGAGCGCAGATTGTGGTCAACTATGCGGAACCGGTGACGGGACCCACGACATTGACCATCAACAGAGACAGTCTCTGTGCCCATGCCATGCCCAAGGTGAGTTCACCTTACAAGGGCAACACCAAGGAGCTGATGATGCTGCGGCTGTATCCGAATCCGGCCGGTTCTATTGAGGATGGTATCGAGATTTTGCAACAAGATAGCATCATCACTATCGACGTGCCCGAAGGGGAATACACTCTTGCCGCTTTGGTAAAAATAACTGGTTTTTTGGAGGTCATCAACGGAGCTCCTGGCGCGGCGGGACCTGTCTTAGACCACTTCAACACCGAGGCGGTCAACCGATACCTCTACAACATGTCGGACAAGATTGAGTCCCAAATCGGGCCATTGAAAGGCCGCATACGCGCCCTCTTCACCGACAGCATGGAGCTGGAAGGCGCCAATTGGACCTCCGACATGGCCGAGGAGTTCGAAAAACGATACGGGTACGACATCACGGATTATCTGCCTTTTATCCTCTTCAAGATCGGCTCGATGGGCAGCGCACTCAACTACGACCCCGTGGTGCCCGTCACCGACGGCTTCCAAAAAGAGATCCAGCGGGCGCGCTACGACTTCGAGGACTTCAAGGCCCAGCTGATGCAGGAACGCTTCACCGAACCCTATATCGAATGGTGTCACCACCTCGGCGTGAAAGCCCGCGCCCAGGCCTACGGTCGTGGCTTCTATCCTTTGGAGAACGCCATGGGCTACGACATCCCCGAGGGCGAGTCATGGACCACCAACTGGCTGCGCCACAAGCCCGGCGAGGAGATGTCGGAGACCGACTACCGCCGCGGCCGTGCCTATACCATGGTCAACAAGTTCGTGTCGTCGGGTGCCCACCTCGCCGGCAACCGCACCGTCAGCTGCGAGGAGATGACCAATACCTACACCGTGTTCAACATGGGCCTCGACCAGCTGAAGATCGGCGGCGACCAAAGCGCCATGTCGGGCATCACCCACAGCGTGTTCCACGGCTTCAACTACTCGCCCAACCTCGAGGCTCCCTTCCCAGGATGGGTGCGCTACGGCGCCTATTATAGCGAACACAACAACTGGTGGCCCTACTTCAAATACTACAACGACTACAAGGCACGGCTCTCCTTCGCGTTGCAGCATGGCACCTACCACGCCGATATCGCCATCCTCAACCCCGAAAACGACATGTGGAGCACCATCGGCATGCAAAACGAGCCCTTCCCCAACACTACACGCGCACCCTACAAGACGATGATCTGGGAAGCCATCAACAAATGCGGCGGCGGGGTGGACTATGTGAGCGAAAACATCATCAACCAGTCGACCATCAAGAAAGGTAACCTTTGCTTTAACCAACGGAGATACAACACCCTGATGCTCATCGACGTGGAGAGCCTCCACCCCGAGACGGCCGAGCAGTTGCTACGTTTCGTGGAAACAGGCGGCAAGGTCGTGTGCATCGACACGATACCCTACCAGTCGTTAGGTCTGCGCGAGAACTATACAAAGCGCGACTCCCTCGTCAAGGCCACCATGAACAAGGTGATGCAATACGAAGGGCAGTTCTTCTTCGTCGAGCCGCCCAAAGAGGGCTTCATCCCCTGGTACGACAGTCTGATGCGTGCCGAACATCTCCCCCATTACCTCGACATCGAGAGCCCCGACCCCTTCGTGATGCAGAACCGCTACACCACCGACGACGGCAGCGAGATGTTGCTGCTCAGCAACAGCCACCGCTATCATGCGCACACAACCAAAATCACCTTTAGCGATGATTTGACGCATAAACGTCAGGCGCAGGTGTGGGACCTGCAGACGGGCGAACGCTACGCCTTGTCTTTGGAGACGGATGGCAGTTTTACCTTCGATTTAGGTCCAGTTGAATCCATGCTGATTGTTTTTGAAAAAGAATCATCGTATCGTCGCTTCGCGTCATTGCGAGGAACGAAGCAATCCAGAGTAGATGCCCTAGATTGCTTCGTCGTTCCTCCTCGCAATGACGTATACTGTGACTTAAGCGATGACTGGGACATCACGCTATGCCACAGCCTTTTGCACGACACCACAACCGCCCATTTCGACACCTTGTTCGACCTAAAGGACAGCGAGGAATACCAACATTTCTGTGGGACTATCGTTTATCGGAAAACCTTTGACCATCTTGGTGCAGACGTTGCACGCAACGTCTCTACAGTATTGGATTTAGGATTGGTGGAGGGGGTCTCCGAGGTGTTCGTCAACGGAGAATCATTGGGCGTACGGTATTATGGCTTCAGGCTTTACGACCTCAGCGAAGCCCTTCAAGAAGGGCAAAACGACCTCGAAATCCGTGTGACCACCACCATGGGCAACTACCTCAAGACCATTAGCCGCGAAGAGAATCCCACGACATGGATCTACGTCAACCACCCCAAACGCGACCAACCCTTGCAGCCGCAAGGCATGGTTGGACCAGTAAGAATCTATCAAACTAACATACCATGAAAAAACACTTCTTTATCATTTGTCTTTTCTTGCTACTCGGCACCCATGCCTTCACACAGGACAAGCCCACCTACAACGCCTCGCTGTTCGGCATCCGTAGCGACGGCGTCACCATGAACACGCGCAGTATACAGTTCGCCATCGACTGGATCGCGGAACAAGGCGGCGGCACCCTGCGTTTCTGGGTGGGACGTTACCTAACGGGCAGCATCCACCTCAAATCCAACGTCACCATTGAGTTGGTAGAAGGCGCCGTGCTTGTCGGCAGCACCAACCCCTTCGACTACGACCGCCTCGTCGCCACTAACGACCATGCGCTCATCCTCGCTGAAGGCGTAGAGAATATTAGGCTCATCGGTGTCTACAACAGTGGCGGCGTCATCGAGGGACAAGGGCGCGCGTTGGGGAACAACTGTACCGACATAGTGCACAAAGGCCTCATGAAAGACAAGCTGAGCAACGACCGCGTGGGCGAGGGATTCCGTCCCCGACTGCTGCTTTTCAGGGAGTGTAAGAACGTGGAAGTCGACAACGTGACCTTCCGGAACGCAGCCAACTGGGTCACCATGTACGACCAATGCGAGAACGTCAAAGTCAACAACGTGCGTATCCAGAGCACAGCCTTCTGGAACAACGACGGCATCGACATCGTCGACTGCGACGGCTTCGTGCTCACCAACAGCTATGTCGACGCCAGCGACGACGCTATCTGCCTCAAGTCGCACAGCGCCAAGAAGTTGTGCCAGAATATCGAAGTACGCAACTGCACCGCACGCAGCAGCGCCAGCGGCATCAAGTTCGGCACCATGGGGGCAGGAGGCTTCAAGAACGTGAAGATCATCAACAACACCGTCTACGACACCTACCGCAGCGCCATTACCATCCAGAGCGTCGACGGCGGCATCTGCGAGAACATCCTCGTCGACTCGCTCTATGCCACCAACGTGGGCAACGCCATCTATCTCAACGTGGGTGCCCGCCGTGACAAACAGAGCTTCATGGACGGCGTCACCATCCGCAACCTCTATGCCGAGGTGGCCTCCACCAAACCCGATGCTGGCTACGAATACGAAGGCCCCATCGAAGACCTGCCGCGCAACATCTCGCCTTGCGGCATCATCGGACTGAAAGACAGCAAGATAAAAAATGCCACTTTAGAGAATATCGAGATTGTCTTCCCTGGTGGCGGCGACCCGCACTATGCCCATGTCGGCCTCGACGAGTTGGACAAGGTGCCCGAGATGCCCAAGGCCTATCCCGAGTTCTCGCAACACATGGAACTGCCCGCTTGGGGCTTCTTCATCCGCCATGTCGACGGACTCACAATGAACAACATCACCTTGAAGGCCTTGAAAAAAGATTATCGCACGGCCATCGTTTTGGATGATGTCAACAATCACAGAATCAACAAGTTGAAAGTCGAAGAACCTGATACAAATAAGAAAGACTCAATATATGAGCGGAAATAAAATTTTATTATTTTTGCCATCGCAAAACGAGCAAAATTTCCATTTTTTAATTTTAACTTACTATGTATCAGATTTTTAAAGACCAAATTGAGAAATCTAAACTGATTATTACGGGCGTCAAAAGGAACCAACGCCTCGGCCGCGATGCTGGCGTGGACGATAGCACCTTGCAGAAACTGGAGGAAGACTGCAGACGTTTGGAGGCCATTTCGGCAGAGATCGACAAGCTCCGCGAAGAGCTGCAGAAGAAGAGCGAAGAGGCCCACCGCGCTTTGAACACGCTGAAAAGCCGCACTCTCACCGTGAAAAAGGCCGTCAAATCAAAGTACGACCAAACATGGTGGATCAAGTTTGGCATCCCCGATAAAAGATGATTGTAATTTATTAGCCAAGGAAAACCGCTTCGTCAGAGGCGGTTTTTTTTGTGCGGATGACGACCTTGTTTTCCCCTCTCAAAGTAGTGGCAAACAGATAGACCTCATCACCGTCACCGATTTTCAAGGCCTTGCGTAACTCAGCCACCGAGAGCGGGAAATTGCGCACCGCGATACTGGCCTTGTCGACATCCGCGAGCAGGACTTGCTTCAGCTTTTTGTTATAGGGAGCCCAGCCTTCCACCTCGAAGATGCGACCCGGGAAATCGGAAATCAGCCGATCCGAAGTATATAGATTGCTGTTTTTATGCAATTTACAAACACCATAACGCTTGGTAAGCAGTTTGAAACAGCCTGCCTTCATCAAGGCGGGATGAGGCTCATAAAGATAGCTCGACACACCATCGGCCATTTTGCAGGGGCAGTCACGTTCTTCCTCAAGGGTGAACCGCACCACGGGCTGGCCAGTCAGCAGATTGGCACAAACCATCTGAGGTTCCCCTTGATAGCCGCGCTCCAAGATGAAATCCAGCTCCTTGCACTCGTTGGCGACGGCCACCACATGGACTTCCTTCACATGCTGTAGCTCCTCCAAGGCCCTGCTGATATCGAGCATTGGCGACAGCTTCACCATCACCGTCGCGGCCTTTTCGAGCAACACCTCCTGCATGGCTGCCACATCGGGGGTGCAGTCGGCGATGGATACCGTCTTACGCCCTTGTGCATCTCTGCGGGCTGGGTCGACAAAGATGCAATCCTTTTGTTCGCAATGCTTCAGATACGCTTCCGCTGTCTCGTTCCACACAATGATGTCGGCATTCAAGACGGCGAAGTTATGCCGTGCTAGGTCGCAGAGTTCGGCTTGTCGTTCCACATAGTCGGCTTGTTGGAAGCGTTGCGAAAGATAATAGCTGTCGATGCCTAGACCACCAGTGAGGTCGGCAAAAGAGCCGCCTTGCTGCAGGCTTGCCTTGTATCTCGCCGCTGCCTCCGACGAGCATTGCTCTATGGAGAGGTGGGCGGGAAAAAGCAGGTCCTCGTTGTCGGCCCATTGTGGCACCTTCTTCTGCAATAGCTGCCGTGCGGCAATCTGACGCAGTGCCAATGAAACGTCAGTGCCGACGGGCGCCTTTTTCAAGGCGAGCGTCGGCACGTCGGCATTCAGGTTTTCCCTGATGAATTGTTTGGTGATCTCGTTCAAAGTCAGATCTTCTTCAGGTTCACCACCTCGAGGTCGGTGAGGAAACGCCACTCGCCACGAGGCAGTCTGTATTTGTCGAGACCGGCGAACATAACGCGGTCGAGTTTCGTCACTTCGTAGCCGAGGTGTTCGAAGATACGGCGCACGATGCGGTTACGGCCCGAGTGGAGCTCGATGCCCACGCTCTTCTTGCTGTCGTCGTCCTGATCGTAGGCGATACTGTCGGCGGCGATGGGGCCGTCGTCGAGCTCGATGCCTTCGGAGATACGCAGCATGTCGTTCTTGGTCAGGGGTTTGTCAAGCATGACATGATAGAGCTTCGGCACCTCGCTGCTGGGATGGGTCAGTTTCTTGGCCAGGTCACCGTCGTTGGTGAACAGCAGCAAGCCGGTGGTCTGCTTGTCGAGGCGGCCCACGGGGAAGATACGCTCGGTGCAGGCATCCTTGACGAGTTCCATCACAGTGTCGCGCTCATACGGGTCATCGCTGGTGGTGATATAGCCTTTGGGCTTGTTGAGCAGCAGATAACGCAGCATCTCGCGGCTGAGGGTCTGACCGCCATACACCACTTTGTCGGTGGTCTTCACCTTGTAGCCCATGGTGGTGATCACTTCGCCATTCACCTCCACGCAGCCCGCCTTGATGAGGTCGTCGGCTTCGCGGCGTGAGCAGATGCCACAGTCGGCAAGGTATTTATTCAAACGGATCTCGCCCGTAGCTCTCGGACGGTCGTAGAGCGGGTCTTTCTCGCGCACATAGCCTTTGCGGCCACGACGCGGTGCCTCTTCGTCGTCAAAACGACGGCGCGGACGGTCGTCGAAGCGGCCACCACGGGGGCGGTCGTCATCGAAGCGACGGCGCGGACGCTCCTCGTCATCAAATCTACGGCGCGGGCGTTCATCATCGTCGAAACGACGTCTTGGACGATCGTCATCAAAACGGCGACGCGGTCTGTCGTCGTCATGGAAACGACGCTCACGCGGCTTGTCGTCATCAAAACGGCGGCGAGGTCTGTCTTCGTCATCAAATCTGCGACGCGGACGGTCGTCGTCGTGGAAACGACGCTCTCTCGGTTTGTCGTCATCGAAACGGCGGCGCGGTCTCTCATCATCGTCGAAGCGGCGACGCGGACGGTCGTCGTCATGGAAACGACGCTCGCCACGCGGCTTGTCGCCGTCAAGGGAACGGCGGCGCGGACGGTCGTCATCATCGAAACGGCGGCGAGGGCGGTCATCGCGACGGCCTTCACCGTGTTCTTCATCGTCGAAGCGGCGGCGGGGACGGTCACCGAACTTACGTTCGCCGAACCTGCGGTCGCCACGGTCGTCATCAGAGCGGCGTTCACCTCTCGGCTTGCCGCCAAATCCTCTCTCTTCGCGTCCTTCCTCGTCACCGTCACGGTGATAGAATTTGAAGGACCTCCTCTGCTGGAATTCTTCATCAGCAGGTTTTCTGGTGCGCGGACGCTTGCCAGATCTTTCGTTGTCAGTCATTTAGTAAGATTGTATTAATGTTGAAATTGTCATTCCTTGCGCGGAATGGGCGGCAAAAGTACAAAGAAATTCGGAATTAAGATATGAAATATGGGTTATTTTATTATTACAGGTCAAGCAACCTTGTCTTTTTTCCATAAAGAAAGGTGCCTCATTGTTGAAAAGCACCTTTATAATAAAACTGTTAGTTGTAATAATGATTCTATCTTTCCTTCCTTTCTCCAAAATAGTCACAAACTTTATCGTAAACCGCATCTACGGCCACACTTACTGCGACATCACCAACAAAGCCAATACCACCAGTCGCATAAGTAATAGCAGAAGTGATACCCACAGCAAGAGTAGCTTTGGTAACTCTTCTAACTAAACTATTATTACAAAATACTTCATACAGATCATTGTCTACTTTCGCGACCTTAATTTCATAAGACATTTTTGTGATATCATCTTCAATAACATTCACATTGCCATATGAAACAACTGCCACATCTTTTGACAACTGAATTCTTTTCTGTGCCATAGCACTGTTGCAATAGAAAATCGCTCCTAATAAACAGAATAATACAACAAACTTCTTCATTTTCTTTTGTCCCCGTTTTATCCCATCGGGCGCATCGGTTTTAAGGTTTATAAGTGGCAAAGGTAAAACATAATAATCACAACAGACCCTTGGCAGCGTCATCTATCACGCACAAATAATAAACCTTTTTAGTTGTCAAAATGTAAATTAATAGATGATAATAAAAGAGTTTTAGAAAAGAACTAATCACGTCCCCTCTTTATCCTATAATCGGAAAAGCATTTAAAAAAGTCATAGTCCATAATATCACATATTTTCAGCAACAAATCGGTGTAAATCCATTTGCGACGAAAGATTTTGTAGGCATTCTGTCGCGAGCAACCGAGCTGGGCGGCCAACCATGTGATACTGCGGCCCTGTCGCGCTAATTCAGTCTTTATGATATTCCCTATGTGAGGTTCTTCGTTCATCGGTTTGCCTTTTTTGGGAGCCTTGCGCGGTGGGCATACAAAACAGTCGGAACCGTTTTGATTGCTTACTCGATACTGAGGGCTCGGTTAATTAGTAACTTATAAAAACACCTGCTCTTAATTAAGCTCCATCATTTATCTTAAACATTACGTTTCAATATGAATTGCAAAAATAATAAAGAAACCGATACATTAGTACCGGTTCCTTTGAAAAGCATAATAATACTATCCTTTTTGCAAACTTTCTATTCTGGGCCAAACTCAATATTTGGCATATTTATTTGCAAATGGGATTACTAACAGTTACTGTAATATTCTTAATAGCATAGTATTTCGGCATTGGCACATTTTTAGTATTTGTCCTATTTGCTGGAATATCACGTAGCTTATCATTGAATAAAGTATAGGTTTCCCAGACAGACTCTTCTGTAATTCTACCATCTTTATCTTTAGTGCCTTTTTTTGTGCATATACTTGCTTTTACCTCAACTTTTACTTCATTAAGCGAAGAAAACTCGTTGGTTTGAACAGAATAGGTCAGATTGCCCATCCCATTACTTTCTCCTTTGTAAAAATCTACGCTGACATAATCATAAGTTCCAGGAAGCTTACAACTGCCAGAAGCATCTTGTGCCTTTGCCGTTGCACCGAAGCAAATCAATGCGAACAGGATTAAGATATTATTTTTCATTTTTGAAGATTCTTTTCGGGATTATCTTTTACTGTCTGAACTTGCCACTCCTAAGATACTCGTCTTATCATGTGGTTTTTGTAATTACCTATTGTTTTCTAAAAACATATCCATTCATGAAGATACACAATCCCTCATCTTCGGGCCAAGCTATTCTAGTCGTACCCATAGAGCGACCATCAACATAAAAAGTGATGTTTGCCATTTGGCCTCTCGAGATAGTACCATCAATAGAGTATGACCCTGAGGTTGTGGTAACATATCCGTCAGATCTGTCCACCAATTTAAAGGTACAGTTCGAGTTTAGTGTAATTGTTCCAAGAATATGCCCATCTTCTTCAGCGACAAAAACTCCAGAAATGCAGCTCTCACTGTTAATAGTTACCGCAATCGGTGTTTCATTGTCACTTCCTGCAAACGAAAGCGATGCTGTTGCGGACATCATGCCTATGGCAATCATCGTCATCAAGATGCCTTTCACGAAATTTCTTTTCATATAGTTTTTGCCAAGTTATATCCCATTTGGCTCGTCGGTTTAGAAGCAAGCTACCAACTAGTTTACTTGCCTTGGTTATTAACAATGATAAAAATCCTAAGGATGATACCGCTAGTAACTCCCATAGGTTTGTTTTACAACATTATGAGTATACCATGTCTCCCCTTCGTAAAAGACCCGATAACGATAGCCACATTCCCAACATTCGTCAGCCGGAAATCTTCCATATCTCGAATTTTCCTCTATTTCACGATAATACCTTCCTTCCTTGATTGCACGTGTTCCATAAGAATTGCTATAAACCTGAACTGTCTGATCCGCTTTTGAATTTACACCGACTTTTTTGGATATTACAATTGTTCCAATCGGAGTCCAATCATCATTGGCAGCACTGATCTCTTCAGTTGCATTGCGTGGACTATCGGTGTTACTGTTATTCAACCCCATCGAAGCAAAAGGCATTAAAGCAATTGCTACAATAATCATAACTATCTTTTTCATCGCTTGTGTGATGCCTGGTTATATCCCATTAGGCTCGTCGGGGTTAATTAATAAGATTTAATTTGTGTATCAAGAAAACGTACCTTAATACTTTCAATGTCATTATCAGAAAGGTTAAAGAACACGTCAGACCATTTCAAACTATTATAAGCCCCTGCAGGAATCACAATGGAACACGCATCTGTAATAGTCTGTTCAGCTGAATCACCCACATATTTCACCTTAATTGTAACCCTATTACAAGTAAGCCTTACTTCTCTGTCAGAGGTATTAGTGCAAAACAAAGTGCATCCTCCTTTAATTGGATCTTGAGGTACAGTGAATTCGTTTCCATATTCATCTATCCCTACCCTATACCTTCTTTCTATATCTCGATTTTCGTCAACACTCAAATAAATCGCATCACCATCGTCGGTCAAGAATTTAACAAAATCACCAGAGTTAAGGATTTGCACATTGCTATTGTATTCGCGATATTCTTTAGCGCTGTTTTCATGTTGTCTAGCAGATAAAGCTTCTCTTTCCAATCTCAGTCTTTCCTCCTCAGCTTTCTTTGCTTCATTAGCGATTCTAAGCCTTTCTTCTTCAGCACGTCTCGCTTCTGCTTCTCTTTGCTGAATTGCATAACGTTCATTGGCGATACGCTGCTGCTCCAACTCATAAGCACGTTCGGCTTCCAATCTTTCTTGTTCACGCCTTTGCTGTTCAGCTTCTCTAGCTCTTTTATTGTCCACTGCTTTTCTAATAGAAGCTCCAAGAATATAGCCAGCATTGTAGTAATCTTCGTATGACTGAGCCTTAATTTGCTGGGGAACCACCAACAAGCACGAGAAAACAAGTGCTAATAATAAACATTTCTTCATATTAATTAACCCAGTTCTATCCCATCGGGCACATCGGTTTTTAAGGTTATTGATTTGCGTTGCAAAGTTAAAAACAAACCATATACCGAGTCCATACGCAGTGTCATCTATTTGGCACAAATAATTATCCTTAATAGTTGACAACACTACAAATAGAAAGGAAAGCGTATTAGTCGCCTAAATTCTCTATACAAACTTTCGGAAAAGCACGCTTCAACACATTGATTTTCTGTTCTTTCAACGCCTCAAACTTCCTATAAGCCTCGCTCTCCGGGAATAAAGGCTTATGCTGTAGCATCTGACGAAGCTCGGCAGCGGCTTTCATGGCGGAACTTTCCTTTGGGTCAACAGCAAAGTCGGTAAAGCGTTCCCATATATAACGCACGGCCTGTTCGGTGGGATGCACCATGTCTTCTTTATAAAAGCGGTAATCGCGCAACTCATCCAGAAGGATTTCGTAGGCGGGAAAATAATGGGCATTGCCAAACGCCTTGCAGACCTCATCCACAGCCAAGAGCAAAGCCGCCTTGCTCAGCTGGTTTTCGTGTAGGCTATCCTTCAAATGACGCAAAGGCGAGACCGTGAAAATGAACTGCTTCTCAGGATGCTGTTTAACGATTTCAGAAAGGTATAGGGAAGATTGCTCCACCGGCAGGAAAAGCCGCTCAAAACGTGCCGCGGGAAGCTTATGACAATTGGAAACTACCTTCTGTGTTTCCTTGTCACGGAAGACCCAAGAAGTGCCCAGACTGATGACGACCCACTGGGCCTTCATAAAATGCGCGTGGGCTTCCTGTAGGCTTCGATTGACCTGTTCCAGCAGCGCCGACTCCGAACTGTTCCAAAAGGCCGTATTATGGCTGAAAGTGCAACATTGCCCCTCGCCCACCACGACAACATCCTCATGACAAAATGACGTTCCGTCATGCAGCCGTCCCACCGACTGCGCGATGCTGGCTGGGTTGTAGAGTACGCCGAAAGGATTCACCATGGCATTGAAGCCCAAACCACGGCAAAGGACTCCCACCTCGTCGGCGAAGCAGGAGCCCAAGAAGAGCAGACCGTCGCCATAACGGATGGTCTGCTCCAAAGGTTGAATCTTTATTTCGGTCTGAAGGATCATTTGTTCTCCGCCAAAAACCTCTCCACCTCAATGCCCGCCATGGCACCCGTGCCGGCGGCCACGATGGCCTGACGATAGATGCGGTCCTGGCAGTCGCCGCAAGCGAAGATGCCCTCCACACTGGTGGCCGTTGACTTGGGCTTGGTGATGATGTAGCCGTCCTCATCCATGTCAACGATACCTTTGAATGGCTCCGTGTTGGGAGTGTGGCCGATGGCCTCGAAGAAGACGTCCACATAGATGGTGCGTTCTTCCTTGGTGTCGCTGTGATAAAAGACGGCACCCTTCAGCTTCTTCATGAAGCCTTGCTGCTCGCCAAAGAGTTCCTTGGTCTGGTGTTTCCACAACACTTCGATGTTGGGTGTGCTCAGCACACGATGTTGCATGGCCTTGGAGGCACGCAACACATCGCGACGCACGATTAGGTACACCTTGTTGCAGAGCTTGGCCAGATAAGTAGCGTCTTCGCAGGCTGTGTCGCCGCCGCCCACCACCGCCACGTCTTTTCCTTTATAGAAGAAGCCGTCGCAGGTGGCACAGGCCGACACACCACCGCCTTTGAATTCCTCTTCGGTGGGCAATCCGAGATAGCGTGCCGCGGCTCCCGTAGAGATAATGATGGAGTCGGCCAATAGTTCACCGTCGTATTCCGTCGTCACCTTAAAAGGGCGCTGGCTGACGTCGATGGCCGTCACCTCGCCTTCGCGGATCTCGGCTCCGAAGCGCAGGGCCTGCTGACGGATGTCTTCCATCATGTCAGGGCCGTTGACGCCCTCTGGGTAGCCCGGGAAGTTCTCGATTTCGGTGGTCTGGGTGAGCTGTCCACCAGGTTGCATGCCTTCGTAAATGACAGTTTTCACATCAGCACGGCAGGTATAGATAGCGGCAGTATAGCCAGCAGGACCAGAGCCAATTATCAGACATTCAATATGTTCCATTCTGTTCAGTTTAGAGTTTAGAGATTAGAGTTTAGAGATATTTCTTTGCAAAGGTAACTTTTTTTTCGCAAAGTGGACAATTGTATGAAAAACATTCGTATCTTTGCAGCCGCAATTCGAAAGAATACATGCAATCGGGGTGTGGTGCAGTTGGCTAGCATTCTTGCATGGGGTGCAAGCGGTCGCCCGTTCGAGTCGGGCCACTCCGACAAAAGAGCAGCTGAGTAATCGGCTGCTTTTTTTGTATTGTCATTGCGAGGAGGAACGACGAAGCAATCTAGACGTGAAACCGAATTAATGGCATCATCTTCCCCTGGGTAAAGAATGGAAAAGAAGGTGCGCCTTGCCTGCATGAAAGTCTTACTCTGGATTGCTTCGTACCTCGCAATGACGCAAAGCGTGTCAAACAAAAAAGGACGCCCAAAGGCGTCCTTTTTCCATTGTCATTGGCATACCATCAATATTCCCAGAGGCTCTGTTCGAAGTCAAACATTTCGTTCTTGATGCGCTCCGATTCGTAGAGGGCGTCGATGTTGAAAGCGTAGGAGTTGATGTAACGGTCGTAAACGTTCTCTTCTTTGATGATGTAGCTGTCGAAGATACGTTTTTGCAGGACTTCGTCGTAAGTGCGACGTTGTGCCGAGTTGTTGCGGTTGAAGGCAAAGGCCTTGGCAAACACGTCACGCGAGTCTTCGTAAGGCACCCAGCACACCTGCGAGAGACCACCGTCATCGTCGACGACGATGGGACCGAGGGCGATGATGCGGACGAGGAACTGCGACAATTTCTTGTCGAAGTACCAGTCTTCCTTGATACGCAGACGGGTCACATTGAGCATACAATCCTTGAAGGCGAGCTCATTCGGCACTTCCTCGCCATCTTTCTAGATGACCGGCGGGTAGC
>JAEEGL011211963.1_pt1 | contig 19461 bp, 12 predicted proteins | sample 9134231 | NCBI WGS metagenome assembly JAEEGL01 (sample SAMN16246548, study PRJNA631951) | gut metagenome | biome: gut microbiome; feature: rumen; material: fiber-attached | host: Bos | place: Iran: Karaj | collected 2018-10
GACGAGACGCAGAAGGCCTCCTCCAAGACCGTCACCGACATGATCAACCGCTCCCGCGAGTCCGAACAGCTCCTGCGCGAGGTCATCCGACGCTCCGAACGCCGCATGACCATCATGATCCTCGTCCTCCTCATCGCCGCCTCCGTCGTCGCCTACGTCTACGGCCGGTCCCGCGCCCTCCCGCCCCCTCCCCCGGCCCCCGCGCCCGCCGTAGAAGCCGCCGCAGAACCCGCGCCCGAACCCGCTCCAAAAGCCGTCAAGACCCCTGAAAAAGCCCCCGAAAAAGCCCCTGAAAAGGTCAAAACCGAGAAAAAATCCGCTGAAATAGCCCCCAAAAAGGCCCCCGAGACGCAAAAAACACCGCCTCCGCCCCCCAAAAAGGCCGAAAATCCGCCCCCGAAAGCCGAAAAACAGCCCCCCAAGGCCGAAAAACAGCCCCCCAAGGCCGAAAAACCGGCTCCAAAGGCTGAAAAACCGGCCCCCACCGAGCCCGAGCCCCCCGCCCACTCTGTCGTCTCTGTCGATTCTGTCGATTCTGTCGAAAATATCGATAATATCGATAATATCGATAATTCCGACCACCCCGCCCCCCCCGCCGCAGAAAAACCCGCCCCCGCCGACAAAAAACCCGTCTCCAAGGCAAAAAAATCGTCCAAAAAGCCCGCCAAACCCGCCAAACCCGAGCCCAAGCCCGAAAATCCCGCCCCCAAATCCGAAACTCCCCCCCCCGCCGCCGCCTCTGTCGATTCTGTCGTTTCTGTCGATTCTGTCGACTCTGTCGAAAAAATCGAGTCCCCTCCCCCCGCCGAAGCTCCCGCCGCCCCGGCCGAAGCTCCCGCCCCCCCCGTCGAGCCCCCCGCCGCTCCCGAAGCCTCCGAGCCCGCCCCCGCCGACTCCTTCCCCCTGACCGGATCCCTCCTCTACCCGTAGAGTCCGGCCTTCCGCCCCTCCATGGCCTCCCCCGAAGAGCCCACAGACCCCCTATCTCTCGCCTGGCAGTTCGTCGAGCAGACCGACGCCCATCTCTTCCTCACCGGCCGCGCCGGCACCGGCAAGACCACCTTCCTCCGCCGCCTCCGCGAATCCTGCCCCAAGCGCATGGTCGTCACCGCCCCCACCGGCGTGGCCGCCATCAACGCCGGCGGCGTCACCCTGCACTCCTTCTTCCAGCTCCCCCTCGGCCCCTTCATCCCCGGCGCCCAGTACCAGAACCAGCGCCGCTTCCACATGGCCCGCGCCAAGCGCGACCTCATCCGCTCCATCGACCTCCTCGTCATCGACGAAATCTCGATGGTCCGCGCCGACCTCCTCGACGCCGTCGACGACGCCCTCCGCCGCTACCGCGACCCCTCACGCCCCTTCGGGGGCGTCCAGCTCCTCCTCATCGGCGACCTCCAGCAGCTCCCGCCCGTCGTCACCCGCGAAGAAGAGGAGCTCTTCGCCGCCCACTACCCCACCCCCTACTTCTTCTCCTCCCGCGCCCTCGCCGAGATCCCCCTCGTCACCATCGAGCTCCAGACCGTCTTCCGCCAGTCCGCCGACCCCGCCTTCCTCTCCATCCTCGACGCCATCCGCGCCGGCACCCCCTCCCCCGCCGACCTCGCCGCCCTCAACGCCCGCTCCGCCCCCGCCTTCCGCCCCCCGCCCGACGCCGGCTTCATCCGCCTCACCTCCCATAACCACCTCGCCGACGCCGTCAACGCCCGCGCCCTCGACGACCTCCCCGCCCCCCCCCGCACCTACCGCGCCTCCATCGAAGGCGACTTCCCCCAGACCGCCCTCCCCACCGACGCCTCCCTCCTCCTCAAGCCCGGCGCCCAGGTCATGTTCATCAAGAACGACACCTCCCCCGACCACCGCTTCTACAACGGACTCATCGGAACCGTCGCCGACACCGCCCTCGGCCACGTCACCGTCGCCGTCCCCGGCCAGTCCGAACCCATCGTCGTCGAGCCCCTCGCCTGGGAAAGCAAGCGCTACGCCCTCGACCCCGAAACCAAGGCCATCACCGAGCAGGTCGAAGGCACCTTCCGCCAGCTCCCCCTGCGCCTCGCGTGGGCCGTGACCATCCACAAGTCGCAGGGCCTCACCTTCGACCACGTCATCATCGACGCCGCCCGCGCCTTCGCCCACGGCCAGGTCTACGTCGCCCTCTCCCGCTGCCGCACCCTCGCCGGCATCGTCCTCGCCAGCCCCATCACCGCCCGCAACCTCATCTCCGACCCCGCCGTTTCCGCCTTCATCTCCGCCGCCCTCGCCGCCACCCCGCCCGAAAAGCTCCCCGACATCCTCCCCGACCTCCGCCGGCAATACCTCCGCACCCTCTTCCAGGACCTCTTCTCCTTCGCCGTCCTCGAAAAGCAGCTCGCCCTCCTCGCCTGGACCCTCCGCGAGCACCACGCCTCCACCTACCCCGCCCTCGCCGCCACCGCCTCCGCCGCGCTCGCCGACTTCCGCGCCCAGGTCACCACGCCCGCCGACAAGTTCCTCTCCATCGTCGCCGCCCGCCCCCTCGACGACCTCCACGCCCCCCCCTTCCTCGCCCGGATCGCCGCCGGCGCCGCCTATTTCCTCAAGACCCTCTCCGCCCTCCTCGACCCCTGGCTCCCCGAGACCGCCGACGTCCAGTCCGACTCCAAGGAGACCTCCACCCGCTACCTGCGCATCCTCGCCGACCTCTCCACCGCCCTCCACATCAAGACCGCCACCCTCCGCTACGCCGCCGACACCACCCCCGACGCCCCCTTCGCCATCCCAGGCGCCCTCGCCGCACGACAGGCCGCCATCCTCGACACCATCGACACCTCCCCCGCCGCCCGCTCCCGACGCCGCAACTCCCCTGCAAACGCCCCCGCCTCCCCCGCTTCCGCCTCCGCGCCCGCCATCCCAGGCGCCCTCGCCGCCTCCGCCGACATCGCCCATCCCGCCCTCCTCTCCCAGCTCCGCACCTGGCGCGCCCGCAAGGCCAAGGAAAACCACCTCCCCGCCTACTGCATCCTCTCCCAGAAGGCCCTCCACGCCATCGCCAACACCCTGCCCCTCACCCCCCAGACCCTCGCCGCCACCCCCTACTTCGGCGAAAAATCCTTCGAACGCTACGCCTCCGAGCTCCTCGCCCTCATCCGTTCCTACGCCGACTCCCGCTCCCTCCTCCCCCCCGACCTCCCGCCCCTCCCCCCATCCCTCTCCCCTTCCGCCCCTCCGCCCCCGCCCCCCCCCACCCTCTTCTGACATTTTGCCGCGCGTCAGCGCGCTATCCTGCAGGGGGGCGCGGGGGCCCTCCCCCGGTCGTTGTCCCGCCCGCCTCCAGCCCCTCTTGATGGCCGGTCGTCGGCCGGCCACCCCCCCTGTCCCGCTCCCCGCCGGAAACGGCGGGGCCCTCTCGTCACTCGTCACTCGTCACTTGTCACTGCGCGCGCAGCGCGCCCCCCTCCATCCGCCAGACCCTGACGCCCCCCATCCGCTCCCAGGCCGCCGAATGCGTCACCACCAACATCGCCAGCCCCTCCGCGTTCAGCGACCCAAACAAATTCATGATCCCCTCCGCGTTCCGCGCGTCCAGGTTGCCCGTCGGCTCATCCGCCAGGAGCAGCGTCGGCGGCAGCACGATCGCCCGGGCGATCGCCACCCGCTGCATCTCGCCCGCCGACAGCACCCCGGCCGTCCGCCCCGCCAGCCCCGCCATGCCGACCCGCTCCAGCGCCTCCCGGGCCGCCGCCTCCGCCCGCATCTCCTTCGGCACCCCCGCGTAGCGGAACCGGAACAGCACGTTCTCCAGCACGCTCCGACGCGGCAGCAGATGAAACCGCTGGAACACAAACCCGATCTCCCGCCCCCGCAGACGCGCCCGCTCCCGGTCCGACAACCCGCTCGTCGCCTTCCCATCCAGCCACACCTCCCCCGCATCGGCCCGATCCATCAGCGCCGCCACGTTCAGCAACGTCGACTTCCCCGACCCCGACGGCCCCGTGATCACCCCCAGCTCCCCCCGCTCCAGCCGCAGCGACACCCCGTCCAGCACCTGAATCCGCCCCCCATCCCCCCCTGCAAACCCTTTGCACACCCCTTCCAGCCGCAACGCCGCCGCCCCATTCCTCGTTTCGCCCACATCCGTCATTCCTTTTCCCCACCTTCAAACAGCCAAGAAAGTGCCGTGTCATTTACGACATCCGGCGCGAATTCCTTCTTTTTGCGCAAGCAATCCGTAATCAGCACCAAAATCCGGCCGGAATCATTCGCAATGACCTGCCGCATGACGCCATCCGACTTGGGTCGGCGATAATTCACCACCACATACCCATCGGACAGCAAGTTGATGCTGAAATCGCGCGCCGCCAATAGCACATTGGGCGCATAGCTCACAAAACGCTTCGAATGCCACCGCAAATCCTCCGACTTCAGCCCCTCCTCGACGATTTTCCGGATGTCCCCGTCAAAACTCCCGACCTCCGCCTTCAAGTGGACATCGTGCCACTCGCCGTATTCCTCGATTGTCATGCTCTCGATGGTCGAGAAATCCAACACCGGCGGCTCCTCCACGCATCCCGCGCAAAACGCCACGGCGCACGCGCAAACCATGATGGTCATGAACTGTCTTGCAATTTTCATCCTTCGTCCCTTCGTCCCAATTGCTTCATCGCCTCCCCCCTCTACCACGCCCCCGCCCCCTCCTGCAAGCGTTTTGCCGCCCCGCCCCCCCGATAGCTCAACCCACGAACAACTTGTCAACTCCTTAGGGCCTGTCCCTTAGTAGCACTTGTTTCCAGACAAGCCCGGAACGGGCGGCAGAACAACGTCATTCATTCTGCCGTCCGTTTCGGACTTGCCCTTATGCCAGCCCGACCGGGGGTTGCGCTACGCTTACCCCCGGCTGTATTCTTGCGCCGCTTCGCGGCTTGAGAAGCTACGTCTTACCCCGCTTTCGGAAATAACTGTTCCCTTATGAGGTCTGTTCCCTAAATTTTCGCTCCTCCTCAGGCTTCTGACTGCCCGGAACCAATCCCTGACGCCCCTCCTTGAGCGCAATCAGCCCCCACAGTGCGCATTGCCCGAACATCAGCAAGCGCTCCCAAAACGACCCAAAGTGAGGATTGAAACACAACCACAGGCACCATCCAGCCAAAAACCATGCGCAAATCTTCTTCGCTCCTTGACGATCATAAAAATACAAGAATGCTCCGAAACACACCGGCCAAACCAAGTTCCATGCCGAATAATAAGGATACGAATCAATAACCGAACCTACTGTGGCAACGAACACGATAATGGCGGACATCACCTCCAAAACCATTCCCGTCTTGATGCGACCTGTATTCTTTCCCGGCAAGGCAAGCAACAGGAAGCCGACAAAAGGAACGCATGTCCTGAAAATATCCAGCCCCCAAGGAGGCATGGGCTTCCAGCAGAAGAACCCGATTGTCGCCAGACACCCAACCAAAATCAAAAATATCTTTCGGATTTTCGGCTCGAAGTGCAGTTCGGCCTCGCCTGCTTTTCTCCACCATTTCGCAGCAGCTTGTTTTAGACCGGTGTTTTGGGCTTCAGAAGCTTGGAGTTCCGCCGGCCGGATTCCGGGAACGGGGCCGAACTGGTTGGGTCCCGCAGTGCCCGCTCGCAGGGAGAAAATCAAACCAATGATGGGAGGAGCGGGAGGAGTGTTCCAAAGCAACACCCACCATCCGGAAAGCCCTTGGTCATGCAAGCGCCGGATGCGCAACAGCAACAATGCGATGCCCATCGGCAAAAGCCACAAAACGTAAGCGATACCGGCGACAATCCAGCCCGCGTCTTCCACATCATCCAAGTCCCACTCCGTCGCACATCCCAAAATCAAAGCAAGGATGGCAACGAGCAACCCTCCCTCAATCAAAATACTCAACATCCGCCACCAGTATTCTCCCCGCGAAGCCCGTCCCTTGGCAGAAAACTTCCAGCCCCGCTTCCATGCCGCCTTGAACCCGACGGGGCGCAATCCGGCGCCACCTGCTTCGGCGGCACCCGTCATGGATGCTCCGCAAGTTCCGCAAAATGGCGCGCCAAGTGTTTGCTGGGAGCCGCAACTCGGACAAAACTGCACCACTTGGGCCCCGCATTTCACGCAGAACTTCCTTCCGTCAGGAATCATCGCCCCGCACTTTGGACATGCCGGTCCTTTCGGTTGTTCGTGCGTCCCTGGCGTTTCCTCCCAAGGGGTCCCGCATTCACCGCAAAACTTCAATCCGGGGGCCAGGGGACTTCCACACTTCCGGCATGTCCGCACCAGTTGCGCCCCGCAACTCCCACAAAACTTCAATCCTTCCAGAACCTCTGCCCCACATTTTGGACACGTCATTGCCGTTGCCCCTTCGTGCATGTATTCCTTTTTCCTCTCGCCGTTCTGGTCCATGTCCGCATCTCCTTGCCCCTTGTTGATTTGGGAAGAAGCCCCTCCGGGACAAAAAGAAAGCCTCTCCACCGACTCTTGGACGAGGCTCTGGACTGCCTTGAAGGGAATCAGTAGAGAGGTGCGCATACGCGCGCCTCGCAACCAATCGCCCTTCTGAAATTGTCCAGATTTCGTCCAAACGATAGACTTGCGGATCGCAAATCAATATGTCGTGGCCCGCGTGCCGGGAATCCCCGACGTGCAAGCCGCCCCGATTCTCCCCATCCGCCCGCCCAGCCGCAAGCTCAAATTTCCCCTCTCACAAAAAAGGGGCGCATCTGCGTTATTTACATGGGAGGAGGAGAGTCATGGAGCATGGCTTGCGGAGGGGCCGAGGATTTCCGCTTGGATTCGGCGAGGGATAGTTCCAGGAGGCGTGCGGAGAGGGCCTTGAACTTTCAACTTCTTGGGGCCTGTCCCTTAGTAGCAGTCTCCCTCCCAGAGGGGGGCCAAGAATGGGGCATCAACCCCAGAGGGGTTGCATGTTGGTAGCCCCCGGTTGGACGCGATGCGGCCTACCGGGGGGATGGTTCAACAATAGAAACAAAACCCCAGAGGGGTTCCATGTGCGTCGCGATTGAGACACGCATTTGGAACCCCTATTCGAACAGGGCCGTGCTTCGTCTCGGTCGTGCGCAAGACACGCCTCTGGATCGTCCCTCTTATGACCTCCAGGCTCGGCCCGGACGAAGCCTGGCCCATTGTGACTACGGTATTACTTGATACGCACTAGACTTCAAAATCTTGGAATGGCACAACATGGACGACCCCCTCCGGAACGTTGTACACATCGGTCTGCCCCAGTGTGACAATCCACCCTTCTCGTAGACCGAAGCGCGCCATGGCCGAGCGAACTCCTCCTAGTTCGCGCTTGAGATCGCTGCTCTCCAGTTCCACACAGGCCTGCACGGCCATGACTGGCGCATGGCGGCGCACAGCGATGAAATCGCATTCGCCCTCTCCGTCGAAATAGTAGAGATCACGAAACTTCCGACGAAGAGCGAGGAACACAAGATTTTCGAACCGCAGCGCGTCATTGAACACAAGCCTGGAGGAGACGGCCTGGAGCAGCCCCGTGTCCACGCAGTAGGTTTTTCTCGGATTGACGAGCTGCGCGCGGACCGAATCGCAGTACTTCGGAATGAAAAAAAACAGATAGGCATCCTCGAACCAATCGCACCACTGCGTGATGGTCGATGCGTTGGAGACCCCCAGCGGCTTGAGCATCCGGCTGGCCGCAAATCGACATCCGGGGTTTTCTGAAAGATAGGCCGCAAGCCGCTCCACAGCGGAAACATCGCGGATGCCATGGCGAACGATCACGTCGCGATAGATGATGTCATCGAAGAGCTCCGTCAGATGAGATTCCTCTCGTGTTTCGACATACCGAGGGAAACCGCCGTTTTCGAGATACTCCTCGACGCTTTTCCGTCCCTTTTGTTGCCGCGTGAACAAGAGAAACTCCGCGTAGGAAAATGGGAACAGCTCCATGGACACATGCCGGCCCGTCAATTTGCTGGCCCGCTCGCCTTTCAGCAACGATGCATTGGAACCTGTCACACAAACCTTGAACCCTTCATCGAGTTTTTCAAGCACGTACAGTTCCCAGCCATCCAGTTCGTGGATTTCGTCAAGATAGAGCCGCTCCGCTCCGCTCCGTTCGATGACCTTGTCCAGGCGCCCGGAGTCGGACAGTTCCAGCGACACAAGCTGCGGAGCATCAAATTTCATGTAGAACCACGGCTCGGCTCCTGTTCGGATGCGTTGTGTCATGACCGTGCTTTTGCCGCAACGCCGGACACCTGTGAGCACAAGTGCGTGCGTCTTCAGTATCTCCTCGGAAACTTCAACCTTGCGCGGAAGTCCCGACGACCTTCTCTCTTCGGCCTTGCTTTGCTTGTCGGCTACGGTCTGCAAATCTTCGAGGGCAATCATAAGATCCTCAACTTGATAATTAGTAATTAGTGAATTTGCTAATTTGTAGTTAGCAAGTCGGATTCTACCGAAAGCGCTCCAAATCTCAAGCACTTTTTTGCATTGAATAACGTAAAAGGTGTCAGGAGATTTTTCGTTCAGACGTTTCGAAGCGGCTGTAGCTCCGTCAGCGGCAGATCGCCTCCGAAAACACGTTTCCATTGTATGGAAAGCTGTTTTTCCGCGAAATTTCACCAAAAATGTGGCCTCATGGCCCTGGCTGGGGAGGGCGTGCGTCCCCCCGCGCAGCGGCGGCCGGGGACGGCCGCCCTCCCCGCCACCTGGCGGCGTCACTCCGCAGCCTTGCGCTTCACCGGGAGCCAGATGGCGCTGTGGTAGTCGGGATCGGTCTTCTCGCCGTGGATGCAATCGTACCACTCGATGGTCGCGATGCCGGAAAGTTCCCAGTCGGGATTGCCCGGCAGCCACTCCTTGAAGATGCGCGTGTTCATCTCCTGCAAGGCGCCGGGAATCGGCCCTTGGCAGTCGAACACCGCCCACTCGCCGGCCGGGAAGTCGTACAGCGCCATCCCGTCCGGGACGCCGCCGCCGGTGTACTTGCCGGCGATCAGGTAGCGGAACCGTCCGCCCCCGACGTCGTCGATGCAGACCCCATACTCGCCGATGCAGTTGTCCACCAGCGCCTTCTCATACGGATTCGCCGGCGGGTTGCCCGCGTAGACGTTCGCCGCGTACTTGGCGCAGATTTCGTCCCAGAATTTCGGGATTTCCGCGTAGGCGTCGTCGTTGGCGAATTCCTTCTGGAACCCGATGACCTTGAACGGGAACATGGGTGCGATCTTGTATTTCATTTCGTTTCCTCCGTGGATTTGGATGTTGACCGACAGCGGAAGAAACGACCGGGCGGCGGCCTGTCCGTTGCGCACCTGCGAGGGGGTGGCACCGTGGAACCGGGAGAAAGCCTTCGCGAAACTCTCCGGCGTCTCCCAGCCGTAGCGGAATGCGATGTCGATGACCTTCTCGCCGGACCGCACCAGGTCGATGGCGGCCAGGTGGAGCCGGCGGTTGCGGATGTATTCAGCGATGCCGAACCCGGTCATCACGGAAAACCCTCTCTGCAGGAGGAACGGCGAAACGTACACCTGCTTCGCGACATCCTGCGCACTGATGTCGTCCAGCAGGTGGGCTTCGATGAACCCGATGCTTTTGCGGATGCAGGCCAGCCATTCCATGTCGTTGCTCCTTCCGTTGTTCGCGTCCGTTATACGCGCCCCGCCCCTCCGATTCCTGTCATTTCGTGCCCGATTCTGTCCGGCCCGGCAGAGAAAAGGGGCCCTTGTTCCGGGGCGGCCCCGTAGTTGCATGCCCGCGTCTGGAGGGGCGGCCGCTCCCCTACTCCGGCCACGCAGGCCCCTGCGGATTGCCCGGGAAGGGCTGTTCGTTGCGGAAATCGGGGAGGAACGGCTCCTCGCTCACGACGGCGGGCCCGGGGGGAATCGACGCCAGCGGCTGCACGAAGACATTTTCGAATCCCAGGGACATCACGGCATCGAGGACGCGGCCGTACTCCTCCGGGGTCACGCCCCGGTCCCAGGGCGGGCCTTTCGCCCGGGCGGCCGGCGTCGGCGTATACTGGGACATGACGGACAGCGGCAGCCAGCGCCCGAACTCCCGCTTCATCACCTCCAGCACCTTCACGGACTCCTCCACGTGGTCCGGCAGGACCAGATGCCGCACAAGCACCCCCTGCCGCGCCACGGTGCCGCCGCTGGCGTCGAACGGCGCGAGGAACCCCTTCGCCTCCACCATCCGCACCAGACTGCGCAGGGCGATCTCGGGATAGCGCGCGTCCCCCATCACCTCCGCCGCCAGGGCCCCAGTCGCGAACTTGAAATCGGGCACGAAGATGTCGCACACCTCCAGCGCGCGCTCCAGCAGCCCGGGGGCATGATAGCCCGACGAATTGAACAGGAACGGCACCGTCTCGCCCTCCGCCCGCAGCCGACGGCACAACGTCTCGATATGCGGCCACGCGGGGTCCGGCGTCACGAAGTTCAGATTCTCGGCCCCTTCCGCGATCAGCCGCCGCGCCATTTCATGGAACTGCTCCGGGCTCACCACCCGCCCCAGCCCGCCCGCCTGGGATATCTGCGCGTTCTGGCAGAAAAAGCAATGGCACGGACACCCCGAGAAGAAGAACGCCCCCGAGCCCTTGCTCCCCGTGAAGCACGGCTCCTCCCCGAAATGCCGCCCATAGGACGCAATCCGCAGCACCGATGACTCTCCGCACCGCCCGGCATGACGCCGCCGGTCCGTCCCGCACCCCCGCGGACACAGACTGCACGCCTCCCACGCCTTCTCTTCTCCCCCGCCGACACGATCCGTCACTGTTTCTTCCATACCCCGCCATCCTACCCCCCCCTCAACGCCCCCGCAACTCCCAAATCGCGGAGGCGCGCCTCGACCGCACTCGGCTTCACTCGAAAAATGCGAATTGATTCGCATTCAACCGTAAAATCACGGCATTTATGGGTCTTTTTCGGCCCTGTCCCCCCCTAGAAATCCTAGGTTTTCTAGATAATCTAGACTTCTAGGAAACTAGCCGGCCCCCACGGACCCTTCACACGCGCGCGCACGCGCACAAGCCCGCGCGAATTTTTTTATTGACGCGCGCGCGCGTTTTGCTATCCTCACGGCATCCCCTATTCCAACAAATTGATCGTATTGGAGACTCCCATGAGCGACATGCCCCTTTCCCCCGAAGCCGCACCCCAGCCCGAAGCCTACGATGCCAAGCATGGCGGCATCAAGATCCTCGAACCGATGGAGGCCGTCCGCCAGCGCCCGGCCATGTACATCGGCGACACCTTCGAGCGCGGCTTCCACCACTGCGTCTACGAGGTCGTCGACAACTCCATCGACGAGGCCATGGCGGGCTTCTGCAAGCACGTGCGCGTCACGCTCAGCGGCGACGGCTCCTGCACCGTCGAGGACGACGGCCGCGGCATTCCCGTCGACCCCATCCAGACCAACAAGGCCGAAGTGGCGCAGGACCCCTCCCTCAAGCCCGTCTTCCGCCCAGCCCTGGAGGTCGTCCTCACGGTCCTGCACGCGGGCGGCAAGTTCGACAACAAGTCCTACAAGGTCTCCGGCGGCCTCCACGGCGTGGGCGTCTCGTGCGTGAACGCGCTGTCCGACTGGCTGGAGGCGGAGGTCCGCCGCAACGGCCACCGCTACCGCATCCGCTTCTCCCGCGGCAAGGTCATCAAGCCGATGGCCATCGTCGGCGACTGCCCGCCCGGCGAGACCGGCACGACCGTCTCGTTCCACCTCGACAAGGAGATCTTCCACCGCGAGGACGGCTCGACCTTCACGTTCAGCTGGGACACCCTCGCCCAGCGCCTGGAGGAGCTCGCCTTCCTCAATCCCGGCCTGGAGATCACGTTCGTCGACGAGCGTGCGGAGCCTGTCCGTTCGCGCGTCTTCATGCACCAGGACGGCCTCCTCGGCTACGTCCGCGAGCTCACGGCCGCCCAGGACCGCATCACCCCGGCCCCCGTCCACGTCCAGGGCGTCCGGCACGTCCGCTGGACCGACACCGCCACCCGCGAGGAGCGCGAGGGCGACATCACCATCGAGGCCGCCTTCGTCTACGCCAACGCCAAGTTCGACGAAACCATCTTCACCTACGCCAACAACATCAACACCCACGAGGGCGGCACCCACCTCGCCGGTTTCAACGCCGCCATCAAGAAGGCCGTCAACGACCGCGCCCACCTCTCCAAGAAGCTCAAGGCCGACGACGACTTCGACGACCGCGACATCCGCGAAGGCATCACCGCCGTCATCTCCGTCAAGATCCCCAACCCCCAGTTCGAGGGCCAGACCAAGACCAAGCTCGGCAACGCGAACGTCCGCTCCATCGTCCTGGACATCGTCTCCGAGCGCCTCCGCATCCTCTTCGAGGAGCACGCCGCCCTCGCCGACAAGCTCATCGACAAGTGCGTCCGCTCCCGCGAGACCCGCCGCAAGATCGAGGACGCCATCTCCAAGGCCCGCAGCGAGTCCGGCTCCAAGGCCGTCAAGTTCATCGGCAAGCTCGCCGACTGCGTCTCCCGCAACCCCGCCGAATGCGAGCTCTACCTCGTCGAGGGCGACTCCGCCGGCGGCTCCGCCAAGCAGGGCCGCGACCGCCGCACCCAGGCCATCCTTCCGCTCCGCGGCAAGGTCCTCAACGTCCAGCGCGTCAACACCGACCGCATGATGGAGAACGCCGAGCTCAAGAGCCTCATCTCCGCCATCGGCGGCGGCTTCGGCAACCGCGACGACGCCATGGCCGCCTACGAGGCCGCCGTCGCCGAGGCCCTCGCCCACAACGTCCCGCCCCCCTCCCCGCCCGCCTGCTTCGACGTCTCCCGCATCCGCTACGACAAGGTCATCATCATGACCGATGCCGATGTCGACGGCGCCCACATCCGCACCCTCCTCCTCACCTTCTTCTACAACCAGATGCGCGACCTCATCACCCACGGCCACGTCTACCTCGCGCAGCCCCCCCTCTACCAGATCCGCCGCGGAAAGACCGAGGAATACATCGAGTCCGACGCTCAGCTCACCCGCCGCCTCATCTCCCTCGGCTCCGAGGACTTCGACTACGTCTCCGCCGACTCCTCCATCACCATCCCCGGCGCGCGCATGCCCGACCTCCTCGAACTCCTCGCCACCGCCGAGGACGCCTGCAACCGCCTCGCCAAGCAGAGCGTCGACGTCCGCCGCTTCTTCGAGCTCCGCCACGACGACGGCGAATTCCCCAAGTACCGCGTCTTCACCGAGATCGCCAACGTCCCCGAGGACCACTACGTCTTCACCCTCGACGAGGCCGAGGCCATCAAGGCCCGCGTCGCCGAGGCCCTCCGCGTCGATCCCTCCGCCCTCGACACCGCCGAAAACCCCAACTACTCCTGCACCGAGATCCACCAGGCCGGCCCCCTCCGCCTCCACATGGAAAACCTCGCCGACGTCTGGGGTTTCAAGCGCGGCGACTTCTGGGGCGTCGAAGGCCGGAGCATCGGAACCCTCACCGACTCCCGGGGCCAGTCCTTCCCCGTCACCTCCCTCCTGGAATTCCTCTCCGTCGTCCGCGACCGCGGCCGCAAGGGCCTCACCGTCCAGCGCTACAAAGGTCTCGGCGAAATGGACTTCAAGCAGCTCTTCGACACCACCATGAAGCCCGGCGCCCGCAAGATGCGCCGCTGCTACATCGACGACGCCGAAAGCGCCGCCCGCATGTTCTCCGTCCTCATGGGCGACGAAGTCGCCCCCCGCCGACGCTTCATCGAGGAAAACGCCCTCTCCGCCACCATCGACGCATAACCCCCGCCCCCCGCCGTCCCTCCTATGTCCCCCCTCTTCTCCATCCTTTCCGCGGCCGAACCCCGTAGGGGTTCCATATTGGTAGCCCCCGGTTGCCCCGCAGGGGCTACCGGGGGTCATGAAAACAAAAAACCTCTTGAACCCCGTAGGGGTTCCATATTCCCTGCCCCCCTCCCCACGCCCTGATTCCCCTTCCCGATGGCCAACACCTACACCCAAATCCGCATTCATTTCGTTTTCGCCGTGAAAGACCGCGCGAGCGTCATCGCCCCCACCTGGCGCGACGACCTGCACCGCTACATCACCGGCGTGGCAAAAGAGCAGAGGCAGCGCGTCCTGGCCATCGGCGGCGTCAGCGACCACGTGCATCTCTTCGTCGGACTGACCCCGGCCATGGCCCCGTCAACCATGATGGCGCACGTAAAACGCGCTTCCTCGACATGGGTCAACGAAAATAAGCTTTCCATGGGGCATTTCGGCTGGCAGGAGGGCTTTGGGGCATTTTCCTACGCCGCCTCGCAGACCGACGCCGTCGTCAGATACATCATGGGACAGGAAGAACACCACAAAACGCACACCTTCCGGGAAGAATTCGAGACATTTCTGACCCGTTTCGGCATCGCACACGATGAAAAATACGTTTTCTATGACATTTGACACCCCAAAATGGCGGCTGGCGACGAATATGGAACCCCTACGGGGTTCTGTCCGTGGGGGCGCCTTACCCCCGGTAGGTCGCTTCGCTCCCAACCGGGGGCTACCAAGATGGAACCCCTACGGGGTTGCCGCAGCACAACACGGCCCTTGCACGAAAAACGCCCCATTTTCCTCCTCCTCAACACTCCCTGCCCAAACCCCAATTCAACACAAACCCCAGCAGTGGGCTCGTCCCTTGCAGGTCTTCCTCTCTCTCGCCACATCCAGCAACGAACCCCAGCGGGGTTCCATATTTTCCCCCCCCGCATGTCTTCCTATCCCTCGCCACGCCCAGCACGAACCCCGTAGGGGTTCCATGTTGGTAGCCCCCGGTTGCCCCGCAGGGGCTACCGGGGGGCATGGAAACAAAAACCTCTCGAACCCCGTAGGGGTTCCATATTCCCCTCCCCGGCCCCTTCCACCCTTCCCACCCATTTTTTGACCCACCCATGAAAGGATCCCGCCATGTCTGACGACCTCATCCCTCCCACCGCTTCCCCCGCCGACCCCGCCGACCCCGCTCTCGACCCCGCCGACTCTCCTGCCGCCCCTGGGGGCGCGGGCGGCCCGCCCGCGGAATCCGCCGACACCTCCGTCCCCTCCGACCTCCCGCCCCCCGCGGACGACCCCGACGGCACCCCCGCCGCCACCGAGCCCGGCATCACCCCCATCCGCGTCCAGGACGAGATGCGGAACTCCTACATCGACTACTCGATGTCCGTCATCGTCGCCCGCGCCCTCCCCGACGCCCGCGACGGCATGAAGCCCGTCCACCGCCGCTGCATCTTCTCCATGGGCGAGACCGGCAACACCCACGACAAGCCGCACAAGAAGTCCGCCCGCGTCGTCGGCGACGTCATGGGCAAATACCACCCGCACGGCGACTCCTCCATCTACGAGACCATCGTCCGCATGGCCCAGGACTTCTCCCTGCGCTATCTCATGGTGGACGGCCACGGTAACTTCGGCTCCATGGACGGCGACGGCGCCGCCGCCATGCGATACACCGAAGTCCGCATGCAGCGCTACGCCGAGGACATGCTCGAGGACCTCGACAAGGACACCGTCGACATGGTCCCCAACTACGACGAAACCCTCGAAGAGCCCACCGTCCTGCCCTCCAAGGTCCCCAACCTCCTGCTCAACGGCTCCATGGGCATCGCCGTCGGCATGGCCACCAACATCCCCTCCCACAACATGGCCGAGCTCTGCGACGCCATCACCCATCTCGTCGACCACCCCGCCGCCTCCGTCGAGGACCTCATGGCCTACGTCCGCGGCCCCGACTTCCCCACCGGCGGCATCGTCTGCGGCCTCCGCCCCATCGAGAAGATGTACCGCGAAGGGCGCGCCACCCTCGTCGTCCGCGGCAAGACACACGTCGAGCACGAGGACACCGACCACCCCGTCATCGTCATCGACGAGATCCCCTACGGCGTCAACAAGGCCGAGATGCTCCAGCGCATCGTCGACCTCGGCGAGGCCGGCACCATCCCCGGCATCGCGTCCGTCCGCGACCTCTCCAAGGACGACGTCCGCGCCGAGATCGAGCTCAAGAAGGGCCACTCTCCCCGCATGGTCCTCTCCCAGATCCTCAAGTACACCCCCCTCCAGACCACCTTCGGCGCCAACATGCTCGCCCTCGACCACGGCCGCCCCATGGTCATGAACCTCAAGAAGATGCTCCAGTGCTTCGTCGACCACCGCAAGGAGGTCATCACCCGGCGCACCGCATACCTCCTCCGCAAGGCCAAGGAGCGCAAGCACCTCCTCGAAGGCTTCCGCATCGCCATCGACAACATCGACGAGATCGTCCACATCATCCGCTCCTCCCACGACGACGCCGAGGCCAAGGCCCGCATGCTCGATCGCTTCGGACTCGACGACATCCAGTCCTCCGCCATCCTCGAAATGCGCCTCCGCCAGCTCACCGGACTCCAGCGCGAGAAGATCGAGGCCGAATACCGCGAAGTCCTCGCCGCCATCGAACGCTACGAGTTCATCCTCGCCAACCCCCGCGAAATTCTCGCCCTCATCAAGGCCGACTGCGCCGAGCTCAAGCAGAAGTACTCCGACCCGCGCCGCACCGAGATCATCCCCGACGACGGCGAGATCGACATCCGCAAGGTCATCCCCAACGAGCCCTGCGTCGTCACCCTCACCCGCGCCGGCTACATCAAGCGCTCCCTCCTCCGCGACTTCCAGGCCCAGGGCCGCGGCGGCAAGGGCCGCAAGGGCGCCCACCTCAAGGCCGAGGACGAGATCATCTCCGTCCTCTCCCTCAACACCCACGACCAGCTCCTCCTCTTCACCAACCTCGGCCGCGTCTTCACCGCACACGCCTGGGACATCCCCGTCGCCCTCAAGCTCAACGCCTCCGGCAACTACCTCAACAACTTCCTCGCCCTCCGCCCCGCCGTCCCCGCCGGCGCCACCGACGAGAAGACCGGACGCCCCATCCCCCCCGCCCCCGCCGAAAAGGTCGTCTCCATCCTCCCCTTCATGGGCTTCGACGTCGCCGAGGAGACCGACGCGCCCAAGGACGCCTCCGTCCTCTTCGCCACCCGCAAGGGCATCGTCAAGAAGACCCTCATCGACGCCTTCCGCAACATCAACAAGGCCGGCATCAAGGCCATCAACCTCGACGACGACGACGAGCTCGTCGGCGCCGTCATCGTCCTCCCCGGCGACGAGGCCATCCTCGTCTCCGCCCGCGGACAGGCCCTCCGCTTCCCCACCGCCAAGGTCCGCGACATGGGCCGCGCCTCCCGCGGCGTACGCGGCATCCGCCTACGCGGCGTCACCGTCCTCGAAGACCCCGCTGACTCCGACTCCTCCGACTCCTCCGACGTCCCGGAAGTCCCAGAAGTCCCAGATGTCCCGGACTCCTCCGACTCCGACGCCGCTCCCGACGAGCTCCGCGCCCTCGTCCGCGTCGACCAGGCCGACAACGCACGCCTCCTCATCCTCACCGAGAACGGCTCCGGCTCCCTCACCCGCTTCGCCGACTACCCCCTCCGCAACCGCGGCGGCATCGGCGTCAAGGCCATGAACACCCGCAAGGGCCTCGTCGTCTTCGCCGGCGCCGCGCGCCTCGCCACCGATGACACCCCCGCCGACACCGTCCTCGTCATGACCTCCCTCGGCCAGTCCATCCGCACCTCCGTCGCCTCCATCCGCGAGACCCGCCGCAACGCCCTCGGCGTTCGCGTCGTCAACCTCGCCGAGGCCAAGGGCAAGACCCCCGCCGACACCGTCGCCTCCGCCTCCATCGCCCCCCCCGAGACCGAGTCCCCCGATGAGGACGACAACGACGGGGGCTCGGGGGCGGAGTCCCCGTCCCTTGACACCCCGCCTCCTCCTGCCGAGGACGCCCAGGCGGAACCCCGGGCCGCCGAGGAACCCGCTCCCTAACCGCCCCCCCGGCGGCGGGGCCCCCGCCCCGCCGCCATTCCGCCCACCCCTCCGCCCCACCCATGCCCTCCTTTCCTCCGCCACCGCCCCTGCCCGCCCTGATCCTCGAAGGCGGCGCCATGCGCGCCATCTTCACCTGCGGCGTCCTCGACACCCTCTGGGGCCACGTCCAGGTCTCCTCCATCTTCGGCACCTCCGCCGGCGCCCTCTTCGGCTGCAACTGGAAATCCGGCCAGCCCGGCCGCGCCCTCCGCTACAACAAGAAATACGCCCGCTCCTGGCGCTTCTGCTCCCTCCTCAACCTCCTCCTCACCGGCAACCTCTACGGCACCCGCTTCTGCTACCACACCATCCCCTTCAAGCTCGACCCCTTCGACGTCCCCGCCTTCCAGACCTCCCCCATCCGCTTCTTCCTCACCGCCACCGACATCCTCTCCGGACAGCCCATCGCCCACGAATGCCCCAACGGCGACGAAACCGACCTCCGCTGGATGCGCGCTTCCGCCTCCATGCCCATCGTCTCCCGCCCCGTCCCCATCGACGGACACCTCTACCTCGACGGCGGCATCACCGACCCCATCCCCCTCCGCACCGCCGAAACCCTCGGCTACCCACGCGCCATCGTCATCCTCACGCAGCCCGCCTCCTACCGCAAGACCTCCGGCCCCGAAGTCACCTGGACCCGGCGCCTCCTCGGCCGCCGCTACCCCGCCCTCGCCGACGCCATGGAACGCCGCGCCGACCTCTACAACGCCCAGACCGCCTACGTCGCCGAACGCCAGGCCCTCCGCTCCGCCTTCGTCATCCGCCCCCCCGAACCTCTCCGCATCTCCCGCACCGCCTCCTCCCCCGCCGCCCTCCAGCGCGTCTACGACCTCGGCACCTCCGTCGCCCTCGCCATCCTCTCCCCCCTCCTCCGCTGGCTCGCCGAGCCGCCACCCCCGCCTCCCCCCGCCCCCTCCTGATGCCCGGTCGCCGGCCGGCCACCCCATCCCCCTCTCTTTTCACTTTCCCCACCTCGTTTTTGCATTGCGGGGGCCCGGGCCGAGGGGTAGGCTTGACGCGATACATCATCAGAAGGAGTCTAGTATGGAAAAACTGATTGCCAAGGCACGCCAGTTCGGCGGATCGGTCGTCCTTCCGGAAGGCCAGGATCCCCGCGTCATGAAGGCTGCGGCGCTGGTCACGGAACAAGGAATCGCCAAGGTGACCGTCCTCGCCTCGCCCGCCGAGGCCGAAGCCGCCCTGCAAAAGGCCGGCGTGAGCCCCAACGGCTTCCAGATCCTCGACCCGGCGACCCTCCCCGAGCTCGACCGCCTCGTCGCCGCCTTCCAGAAACGCCGCGAAAAGAAGGGTGTCACGATGGACCAGGCCCGCGAAACCCTGAAAAAACGCCTCTATGTCGGCGCGATGATGGTCCAGGAGGGCATGGCCGACGGCATGGTCGCCGGTAGCATCGCCTCCACCCCCGACATGCTCCGCGCCGCCTTCCAGTGCATCGGTACCGCCCCCGGCATCACCACCGCCAGCAGCGCCTTCTGGATGAAGCTCAGGACCCCGACCCCCTCCGGCGACGACGTCCTGATCTTCTCCGACTGCGGCGTCGTCCCCTGCCCCAC
>JAEEGL011388538.1_pt1 | contig 19461 bp, 17 predicted proteins | sample 9134231 | NCBI WGS metagenome assembly JAEEGL01 (sample SAMN16246548, study PRJNA631951) | gut metagenome | biome: gut microbiome; feature: rumen; material: fiber-attached | host: Bos | place: Iran: Karaj | collected 2018-10
CACAAATAGTACCATCATGATTTGCAGATCTCCTTTCTTTGGTTATCGGAGCATATCTGCTGTACGGTATCGAACATGTAATCAAGAACTTTGAGTTCGTTAAATACCACTATAAGCTGATTTCTGAAACTGCTGTCCTGACGATTCTGAGCAGCGCAAACAAAGGCCCATGGCAGAACAACAGCATCTTTGATTAGGTCTGCGACGTCAAACACCAACGCGCCCCTTCTGGTCTTACCATGCATTAGCGCAAAAGCATGCGGGATTCCAAGAACCCAGAGGACAGTTGCCGCAAGTCCGTAGGCAAGGTAATTTCCGTGATCAAGAAAACTATTGGCTAGATCTGTGCTTTCCCCCTCTCTGTTGCGAGTGAAATCAGTTTTTAGCAGAGCGGACGCAGCGTACTTATAGAGCAATTTAGTAAAACGAGCCTCAATAGTCAGGAGTTCGCTGACTGTAGCGGCTTTATCATTTTGTATAGAGTATTCGTTGAGGGTAAAGCGCAATTCATCGCTTATTGTCAGCCCGAACTGATTAAGTTCTCTGTTAGCTGACCATACTTTTTCAATAAATAGCAGACGACAGTGTTGCAGTTGCTTGGCAGCCTTAAGTCTCAGTTCCTCGTCATACCAAAATGATAGCCATTGCTGCACGAATAATGGAGGACGGTATTCGCTCTGCGGGGTAATGAATTCAATGCTGTTTCCATCGAATAGCGGAGTACCGCCACCTCCGCAAAAACCAAACAGCACACCTGCCTGGGCAAGCATTCTGGCCGCTGCCTGAGTGATTGATGTTCCATCACCCAATAAGATTACAGTCGTATTGCAGATAGGGATATTAAAATAGCTTTCGGTCTTGGACTTTTCGGTAAGGTACAACACTCTCCCATCTTTTTGCATAACGCGACAATGTTCCAGAAAGTATATGTTGGATCTTTTGGAGTGTAATATGGACTTGAGTTCAGAAGATTTAAACCCATTCATAAGCAGGACCTTATGGAAACTTTTTAGGTAAAATAAGCCATGTTAGTTTATTGTCTTAGATAAGATTTGTCAAACATCAAGAATAAAAGAATGCGGATTTTTTTAATCATGTCAGATTCTGTGCCATTTTACGGTATTTTATGAACACATGTCTGTATCGCTTAAGAGAAAACTCGGTTATGGGGAGGGAACTGCGACAGTATGTATGAATGAGATAATTGTCCAAGTTTAAGTTTCTGTCATTTTGACCGATCATTAAGTATTAGGTTAAAGTCGACACTTTAGGTCTTCTTGCAATTCCAAGGCGTTGCCTGCTCAATAAGGCATTTCTTCTTTCATCTGACAGCGATTCATCTTTTTCAAGTTCGTCTCTGTACCCCCGTACCGGAGCAGAAATTCAAGATAATCTTACAAGAAAGAGGAATCAGCATTGTCGGAAAAGGTCATCTAATGCCTATAGAACCCGAAGCCACACCATGAAGCACATAATGCTCAAAGCAGCCGGGACGATACATATTCCAAAAGGCATCACGCACCAAAATTTCAATGCTTACATTGTTACCCGTGCTTTATCATTAGCCATCCGGAAGATCCAATCTTCATCCCCAGGTTCCGTTCGTGCTTTCCGGCTGCCATTCCTGCCCGCCTTTTCAAAACTTAAGCTCCCCGGCTTTATAGTACTTCTGGGCTTCCGGAAGGTAATAATCCGAGAGATCACCTAGGCATTCCAGATACCAGCCCCGCTGGAGAATTGGATATTTCTTCTCATACATCGGAGCATAGAAGAAGTTCTCCATAAGCTTCTGAGAAGACAGCACGTTATTGGCAAAGCCGTACTGACTGGTTTTCCGGTCCAGCAGGTCTAAAAGACGCTTCTTGTAATTGCCGCCGTTAAACCGATTCACAAAATCATAAGGCGGGTTAAGATCGGGGGCTGTCCGGGCGTTTGCTTCCCGGGCCGTCTTCTGAATCAGAGCGCCGTATTTCCTGACGGTGGAATAATGCACGCCGTATTTGGCATAGGTGCTCTGCTCAAAAATCGCCGAGGTGACAACAAGCTGCGCCAGCACGTTATTCCGAATGAAAAACGCCGGCGGAATGTCATTCTCCCGGCAGATCCGATCCCGGAGCATGACCACAGCCTGAAGCGTCCGGAGCTGCCCCTGGGATAACTGTCCGGTCTTCCGTACCCGGAGGTACAGCTTTTCCGGTGGCAGGACGTTTTCCGGATCGCAGGAATGGGAAACATCATCCATATGCATCCGGAACCATTTCAGCACCGGTTCCTTCTGGGACATCTCCTTAATCAGAAAATTCATCAGCTCTTCCAGATAAGCCACGTCCAAAGCGGCATATTCCAGCTGGGCCTGTGTCAGCGGTCTTTTAAGCCAGTCGGTTCTGGTTTCGGTTTTGGCAAGAGAGATCCCCAGAGTCTTCTCCAAAAGGGCCGCCAGACCGATATTTCCCCCGTAGCCCAGGAAAGCCCCGGCGGACTGGGTATCAAAGATATGACGAGGCAGCAGGCGGGGCAGCCCTTCCCGGCGGGCATGCTCGGAAACTATTTCCAGATCCTCGCCGCTGGCATGACAAACCATAACGGCATCTGTGGTCACGATAAACGACAGGAGCTTGGAAAAGTTTACCGCAAAGGGATCCACCAGAAAGATCTCGCCTCCGGCCGCCAGCTGAAACAGCGCCAGCTTCGGAAAAAATGTCACCACCCGAAAAAATTCTGTATCAAAGGCAATCACCGCAGCCTTGCTTAAACATTCCAGCATGCTGTCTAATCCTGCAGCATTATCAACATAGGTATAATTCATTTTATTCCTAAGGCTTATTACTGTTCTAATAACGTTTTAAATACAATATCACTAATATATTTTTGCTGAATAACCGGTAAAAGTCAATTTTCACGCCCCAAAAACAAAGATCACCGCAAAAACCAGTTCCAGCCATTCCTAAAAAGGTAACCGCAACGGGCTCTACCTTGCTTCTTCCCCTTGCCCCTCCGTAACAATAAGCAGAACATCCGCTGGCTTCCGTATCCGGGCGGCAAAAAGCCCGTAAATACTCCGGGCATAAAAAAGCCTGCACTATGCAGGCCTTCTTCATCCGAAACAGTATACTTTAAGAAACCGCTAATCAGCAGCCAGTGGTTAACACAGTTACCTTAGGCGCAGCGGTAGCAGAGGCGGAAGCCTCATAATAAACGCCGCAACCAGCAGATGCACTGGTAACCTCAGCGGAACCAACCTGCCAAATACCAATACCAGCAGGATTCCCACCCGATGCCGCAAAAATACTATAATTCCACTCTTTAGAAGATGCAGTAGTGCCAGACGGCTTTGCTTCAGCATCAATATCAACAGCATTTATGATACCTTTAGCTGTAGCAGCAGGACGGCCGTAAGCAAGCTCTACTGCATCAGCGGTGGTGGATGTGCATTCGGCAGTAGCGGCGCCGGAATTACAAACATACAAACCAGAAGCAGCCTTATCCTTGCCAGCCAGAATTGCCTTGCTGTAGGTCATGCTGATAGCGCTCTTCACAGCTCCGGCCAGACCGTTAGCGGCGCTGATGCGGGCGTCCTTCTGCAGATCCATGAATTTCGGGGCGGCAGTGGCTGCCAGAATGCCCAGAATAACAATTACCACTACAAGCTCAATAAGCGTAAAGCCGTTTTGTTTTCTCATTTTTTGTCCCACCGGATATTAAGGAGATTAATTATTAGATTACTATTGCCCAATGGGCATCCAACACTTCCTGTATTTTAACCTGAAAACGCTTACATTGTTAGTATTTCAAGGGATCTTCAGTGATTTTTTTGATCCGTTTCCAAAAAAAACTGCTCCGCTCCCGGTTTCTGCAGGAAAAACTCTGTAATTTCCCGCTGCTATTTGCTCTTGTCACTTCCGGGATCTGCCTCTGGCAGCACGGGCTTTCCATTCTGATCCAGCTTAATGCCCCGCTTCTGGTATTCCATGGCCCGCAGCGCCTTCTTCTGAATTTTGCCGATATTGGTCTTGGGCATTTTGTCGATGAATTCGATATACTTCGGCACCTTGTAATTGGTGAGATGCTTCCGGCAGAGGGTTTTAACCATTTCCTCGGTGAGAGCCTTGTTTCTTCTGACGATAAATACCTTCACCGCCTCGCCGCTGTGCTTGCTGGGCACGCCGATGGCCGCCACCTCAGCCACGTTGGGATGCAGGGAAATGACATCCTCGATCTCCGTGGGATAAACATTGAAGCCGGATACCAGAATAAGATCCTTCTTCCGCTCCACGATTCTGATAAAGCCCCGGTCGTTGGCCCAGCAGGCAATGTCTCCGGTTTTGAGATACTCCCCGTCAAAGGTATTACGGGTGGCCACCTCTCTCCCGAAATACCCCTTCATGACCTGCGGCCCCTTCACCTCCAGTTCTCCGGGAATGCCGGGCTCCGTAATGACGGAACCGTCATCCCCCCGGATAATCACCTCCGTGGAGGGCACCGGAATCCCGATAGTGCCGTTGTACTCGCTGATGTTATGAGGACAGACCGCCACCAATGGAGAGCATTCCGTAAGACCGTAGCCCTCAAGAATATGAAGCCCGGTATTGGTAAACCAGCGCTGCTCCACACCCTTCTGCACTGAAGTGCCGCCCCCGATAACCAGCCGGAGCCGGGAAAGATGCATGGCGCAAAACTCCTTGTTGTCAATAAGAGCCCCGAACAGGGTATTAACGCCGGTAAGACAGGTGGGGTTAAAGCCGCGGAGCTCCCGAACCAGATTCTTTATTTTCCGGGCATCAGGAATGAGCAGCGAGGTGCCTCCCAGCCGGAAGAACACCATGCAGTTAATGGTAAGAGCAAAGACATGATAAAGGGGAATGGCGGTCACCACATACTCGTCTCCTTCCCGGAGCACCGGGCCGTACATGCCCAGAGCCTGCTCCACATTGGCCAGAATGTTGTGATGGGTCAGCATGGCGCCTTTGGCTGTGCCGGTAGTTCCGCCGGTATACTGCAAGAAAGCCAGATCCTCCCGGGAAACCAGAGGCCGGGTATAGGGATATTCGGCTCCCAAAGCCAGCACCGTCTTATAGGGCACGGCATCGGGAAGCTTGAAATAAGGCACCAGTCTCTTGATATACTTGACGGCGATGTTAACCAGAGAGCCCTTGAGAGCGCCGCACTCGTCTCCGATATTGGTAACGATGATCCTGTCCAGAGAAATCTCCAGAAGAGCCTTCTGCAGCGTATGGGCGAAATTGGAAATAACCACGATCATGCGGGCTTTGGAGTCCCGGAGCTGATGCACAAGCTCGCTGGGGGTGTAAAGAGGATTGACGTTCACCACCACCATTCCGGCCAGAAGCGCCCCGAACAGGGATACCGGATACTGAATGATGTTGGGCAGCATGAGGGCGATGCAGTCCCCCTTCTTTACCCCGAAAACATTCTGAAGATAGGCGGCAAAGCTTCTGGCCCTTTCATTGAGCTCCCGGTAGGTGATGGAGTGTCCCATGCTGATGTAGGCAACTCTGTCGGGATACTTTTCGCAGGAAAACTCATACATGTCCAGGAGAGAATTAAAGATGCGGGTATCCACCTCCGGCGGAACATCCGCAGGATAGGATTGTTGCCACGGCCTGAACTGATTCTCTGCCATTATGAGCCCCCTGGCGCCCCTCCGGGAAAACAAAAACGGACGGATGCGCGAAACAGGATCAGATTACAAAACTGATCCTGTCCATTATAGCCCTCCCGGAGCCCGAAAATTCTGAACATTAACAGAAAAAGCGGGATTGTTTTCAGAAAATCATTGATAGGCGTCAAATTTTCAGCAAAAAAGCCCCATATGCTGAACCACATCTGTTAAGCCGTCCCAAAGAACTCCCGAAAACCTGAAACGCCGCAGCCTGGGCCAGGTCAGGGAACGGCAGAAAACGCCGGCTCAGCGGTCACAGCGCGCAGCCACGTTATGATTCAGGGTTCTCCAGGCATCCGAAATCAGCTTCACATAGCGATCGTGGATGGTCTGATTGACGGAATAGTGGTAGTGGTAGTTCCCCACCCCCTTCCAGATATCGCCGCCGGCCTTCTCGATTTCCCGGCGGATAAGGTAGCCCATAACCCAGATATTGCGGCAGGGACTGTCCTTCATGTCGTCTTTGCTGAGATCAAAGCGCTTGATTTCTCCCAGCCGGACATCGTTGATCTGCGCGGGGCCGCAATCCTCGGTGCCGTTATTGTTGGTCATGCACTTCCCGTTCACATCTCCCCGCTCCACGTAAATAATGGAGTACAGGAGCTCCTCGGGAAGCTCAAACTGATGCGCCGTCCACCGCACGCATTTGGCATAGGGCTTGTAGCGTTTCATGATCTTGGTGTCGTAGGCATAATCACGCCAGTGTCCATCGCAGGGCTCAATTACCTCTCCGGCCCGGGCCGGGCTGCCCCAGACGTTCCAGCAGACGAGAATCAGGGCTGCCAGCTTAAAAATGAGTCCCGGCGCGAATAGCGTTTTACTTCCCGGCATGTTCTGTCAATACCTCCCGTAACAGATCGCTGGTGGCCCTGATGGAATCCGGGGACACGCTGTTGTCGCTGACCACGGTGATCCCGAAAAGCCCGGCACTCTGGGGAGCGGGCGCGCTCTCCTGCATGCCCCCCTTGCCGGAGGTGCCGTCCCGGTCAAAGGAATTTCTGGCGCGGGCCGATATCTTCATATTGGTATAGCCGGAATTCCGGTTGGCGTTCCCCGGAGCCGGATTGGGCACGGAAACCTTCACATAGTACTCGTCAGCCATTTTGTCTTCCCGGCTGGAGATAATAAACTCCAGGGGAGATCTGACGCCGTCCAGAAACAGCTTTACCTTGCCCATGGCCTGTTTCTGATGCGTGGCGGCGGATACCGTCACCGTCTTGCCATCCTCGGACGGCACCGCCCGGAGATACTGGTTGGACACCTCGGCCCGGGCGATCTCCCAGGGGTATCCGGCCTTATCCTCCACGCTGAATACCAGAATGGCATTTCGATATAACGGAAACTGATGATTGGGCTCGTAGGAAAACTCCCGGTGCTCCTGTAGCTTCGGACGAATAACCCGCTTCTGGGGAGTCTGGCTTCCGCCGCTCTCGGGCCGCTTTTCCGCGGAAAGCTCCGGAGCATTCTCCTCCACCATGACGATGTTGCCGTTTTCATCCTGCCGGTAGACTCTTTTAGGACGCCGGGGAGTGCTGGGAACCTCTCCTCCGGATTCCCGCGCCGCTCCGTCCTCTAGCTGCTGGCGGGTGCGGTAGGAGGTAAGGGTATCCCCCAGCTCCGGGGGCGGAGCCGGTTCGTCAAAGGCCGAAACCGGAAGAACAGCCAGAGAGGACAGGAGAACGGCAAAAATTCTCAGGGGCCGTGAGAATCCCGGACGCAAAGATCCCTTCATTTAAATCTTTACCTCCTCGATGCTGCGAAGCTCCTGCCGGAACTCGTTGTACTTCAGCACAAAAATCAGGGGCTTATCCAAATCCCCTTTCCGGGTGACCTTAAGCTTGGCGCTGGGAATCCCGTTTCCGTGGTAGGTGATTTTCACGGTGCCGTCCTTGCTGCCAAAGACCTGAAAGCCGGATTTCTCCACCTGCACCCGGGCCACCGGCACCGGCCGGTTATGACTGTCCACCAGTCTGATGAGAGTTTCCCCGTGCTTATAGACAAAAACCTTTTTATTGGGCACATAAGGATAGCTTAAGTAAAGCTCCTTAAGGGGTGGAGCATCCTCTGCCTGCGGCGCCGCGCCCTTCCCGGATCTTTCTGCGGCGGGAGCCTGCTTCCTGTCCCGGCTCCGGGCCTCCTGCTCCGCCCGCTGCCGCTCTTCGCTCTTCTGCTGCGCCGTGCGGTAGCTGGTGAGATTTTCCCCCAGCTCCGGAGGCGGAGCCGGAGACATAAAATCCTCCGCCGCCAGAAACGACGCCGGAAGCAGGAATAACAAAGGGAATAACGAAATTTTCATGAGCATTTTCCAAACTGAACGAGGGGTATTTTATCCCGAAAGCAGAAATCCTTAAAGATCCTAAAGCGTCACCCGCATTGGCTCTTGCATTTTCAGTACCAAGCATTTTCAGAACCGCGCATTTTCAGTGTCACGCGCTCGCAGCGCAGAAATCCCGGCTGGCCGGATCCTTCCCGCCTGAAACCGCTTTTTTTAAATTTTTTGTAAAAAATTTGTTGACCTTTGGGAATTTTATGGCATTATATGCACCGTTCAGAGACGCGGGGTGGAGCAGTCTGGTAGCTCGTCGGGCTCATAACCCGAAGGTCGTTGGTTCAAATCCGGCCCCCGCAACCATTCTAAAGCATTCAGCATTTCCTTCTTCTTCCTGTGCTTTCTGTTATCTCCCGTCAGTGATTAGCTTATTGGATTCAGTCGTTGATTTCAGCGCGTTTTAACGCCATGCTCGGTCTTCCGCTTAGAGCAGGAAAACATAACAGGGCCTGATAAATAAAGCCCCCGGGCCGCCTCTTAAACCTGACGGCAGGTTTTTCAGGCATCCCGGGAGCCCGATATCACCGCCAGGATTCCAGACCCAGCAGGGGCTGCCAGAACAGCGCCGCCGGAAGAGCGATCTTGCTGCTGCCCAAATCCGCATTAGGCGTCACAAACAGGATCTTTTCCCGGGCATGCTTTTTGTCGCTGAAAATAAGCTCGGAATTGCCATCGCCGTCAATATCGTAAAAGGCATAGAAGGCCGGATTTATTTTTTTGACCTCCCGGACTCTCTTTGCCGGCAGGAGAATGCGGGCGCCCCGGAAGCGGAAGCTCGCCCCGTCCCGGACAAAAACGCTGACCATCCCGAATTGCAGACCGTCCACGTTTTCATTCATGATCTCGGCTTGGTTCTCATCAAAAGCATAGTAGCTCTTAACCGCTCCGGCGGCTGAGGCATACGGCGCTCGGAAGGAGGTGAGCTCGTTCGAGACGGTTTTAAGCTCGCGGGACTGGGGATCGTAGCTGTAAAAGCACACCTTTTCATCATAGAGCACATCCGCCATGATATGAAAACGCACCCCCAGAAGCTTGCGGCCTCCGGCATCATTCCAGACCAGGGCCATGACTTCATTGCCGTCATCATCCTCGTCCGTGGCAAAAACGCCTTTGTTAAGCCGCTCCTGATCCTCCTGGGACAGGTTGCCTGAGGCGGCCTTCTCGAGATATGCCCCGGTGAGGGCTGCGGGAAACTCCTTCTGAAAAACCTTCATAAGGGAAAGAACGTCCGGCTCCTCCGGGGCATCCGGCACGGCAATGACATGCTCCTCAGCGCATTTGAAATACGCCTGATAAAGGTCGGAGGCCGGGGTCTCCAAAGCAAAAAGGAATAACGGCAGAAGAAAATACTGTAATCTCATAAGAGCACCCTACCGGAAGCAGCGCCGGAAAAACCAAACCTGGATAATCAAAAAAAAAGGAAACCGGCGCTATTTTGCCAGAATTTGCCGGCTTTTTGCCGGAATTCCGCAGGATTTCCCGGAATTATCGGGAGCAAACGATGCCGAGCGGCAAAAACGCCTCCTCCGAACCCCGACCCCGGGGCCGGATCACGCTATCTGAAAACATTTTCCCCAAAGGACTTTAATTTTGGAAAAACCGCCCGCATTTAACCTATGGGAAGAATCCTTGCGGCCGTGCCCAGGGAACAGCAACAGGAATACCAGCAGGGAAAAAGCGAGGCATCGTTTTTTCTGTATTTTTCTGTAACCCCGGCCGGCTTCAAACGTTATCACCTCCGGGTAAGCGGAACAGGACATGCGCCTATGGATTGGAACATCACCAAGCTCTTAAAGAACAAGTTCACGGGAGCCATCCCCTTCTTCCTTTTCCTGCTGGCTCTGGCCACCGGCGGCGCCGCTTCTGGCGATACCGGCAAAAATGTCCGGCAGGGATCCTCCAAAATCCCTGCTGCCCCGCAGGTTCTCCGCCGCAAAAATACTGAGGAAAGCGCCGCCGCGGTAGCTGACGAATTTCTGACCCGGGCGGCTCTGGAGGAACCGGAGATCACCGGCATTCTCACCTCCCTGGAAAACGCCGATGTCCGGCTGGACGGACTGGAGCACCGCCTGAAAAGCCGGGACAGTCTGACCCGGAAGATACTGAAGCGTTCCCGGGAAAACGGCACCGGGATCCGGGATGCCGCCGACGGCATCAGCGATCTTCTGCGCTATACCTATGTCACCACCGAGGACAAGTATGCAGAAACGGTAACCAGAGCGCTTAAAAAGCTCTCCCGGGCCGGCATTCAAACCGCGGTATACAAAAACGTCTGGGGCAACAGCGCCTATGTCTATGACCACGAGGGCAAACAGCATTCCGCTCCGGATCCCAATCAGTATCAGGGCACCAATGTCGTCCTCCGCACTCCGGAAAACATTCCCGTGGAAATCCAGTTTCATACCGAAACCTCCTTCCGCACCAAAGAGGCCACCCATCGCTTCTACGAGGTGATCCGGAGTCAGGACTGCTCTCCCGAAGAAAAGGCCGAGGCCATCAGGCAGCAGGCCATCATGAATGCCCGGATCCCGGTGCCGGCGGGGGCCCGGGAGCTCCGCTTCCCGGTCTAACGGGAGACGCCGCATTTTCCGGAAGACCCCCTTTTTGTGTTTCCGGAGGCGTCTTTTTCTTCCCGTGCCGTATCTCCCCGGGAATTTTTTTCTTCTCACTCAACTTTTTGAGCAATATCCCATGCGGAAAATGCAAAAAAAATTAAACTTGGTCTATAATTTCCGCCATGAGTCTCTGCTGTTTTTTGAGCAGAAGCTCTTCCCTTTTCATCCCCTTTATCATCGGTTGCAACCAGCGGATTTTGGAGCTTAGCATGTTGATCAGTATTGCCTGCCTGACCGGTTCCCCTGACAATCTGGCCAGGGCTCAGGTGTTTGGCATCATGAAAAACATTGAAGTCAAAAGCCAGAATGATGTGCTTATGGCCATGATGAAGCTCTACCGCCATCCCAAGTCTCCCTTTCCCACCATCGGCACCGTAAAGGCCGGCATTGACGGCATCGTGGCTCCGACTAACAGCGATACCTTCATGTGGATCACCTTAAACGAAGGGGGCAATGTAATTCTGGATGACTTCGGCTCCGGGGATCGCACCAACCGCATGGATAACTTCAACCGCACCTGCCAAATCGCCATGAAGCGCTGCCAGAGCGTGTGGAAGTTTTCTGAAATGTGGGGGCTCAGCCATCACAAAACCAGCAATGAAGCCCTGGTGCGGAACTATGTTAACTTTGTCACCATGACTCAGCCCAGAGCCAGCTACTCCAGCTGGCTGGGAGCTTCCGGATCCTTCCTCCGGAGTCCCCTGCGACCTTCCTCCGAAGAGTTCTACTGCGTGGGCATCGATATGAGCTTCATTGACAACACCAAATCGGTTAAGGCCATTCTGGAGGATGCCTTCTTCCAGGAGGTGGTAAAGACTCATAACAGCTCTCTGGAGATCCAGGGCGGCGCCTTTATCGCCCGTTTTCTGGAAAACAAAAGGATCCATGCCGAGGTGGAGCTTAACTCCTCCCGGAATTTTGATGCCAAAAGAGTGGAAAGCCTGAAAAAGGAAATGCTGCACGCCTGGCATAAACGCTGAGGCGCGCTGCAGACATTTTGACGCTTTAAGTTTCAGGGGGCTTTAAAAGCCCCCTTTTCATTCCCCCGTCTCGCCCTCGCTTCCGGCCCGTCCTTTGCAGTCTTCCGGCAGAACTTAATTTCCGCCGGACGTGAGTCTCCTTCTGCCGCCCTACTGCCGGGCTTCCACCTCGGTGGCGCTGCAGGTGCTGCTGGACACCGTGATTTCCTTTATAAGAGAACCGTCCTTAAGCCGGTAACGATAGCGCAGATCCGGAATCCGGGGCAAAACCCAGCGCCGGTAGGTTTCATTGTCGCAAGTGCGTTTAATTCTCTCCCGGATAAAATCGGAAGAGCGGATCAGACTGCGGAATTTGGGATCAGAGGTGAACTCCACCAGAAGGCCGCCCTGCTCCGTAACCTCCATGCGGGGTTCCTCCTCCGGGGGCAGGAACTTTTCCCGGATCCGGTCAAAGGCGTAGGGAACAAAAGCCTTGGTGAGATAGTCCCGGCTCAGGAGCGGGCCCTTTTCATTCTTGAAGGCATAGACGAATTCATCGTCCAGACGCACCTCTTCGCTGTCTAAGATCTTCTTTCCCACGGTCTCAGGGGATTTCCCGGTGCAGAAGGAATAGGAGATCTTCTTGTTGAAGAAATTCCGGGCGTCATGGAAAAATTCCAGATAGACGTTTTCAGTGCGGTGCAGCACTCCCAGTCTCAGGGCCAGAAGACAGAAGGTTCTGATATGAGGGTTGTCCTCCGCGGATCCGTCCAGATCCAAAGGCCCCACGGTATCCGCGGCGTTTATCCCCAGAACCAGCCCGGTGCTGTCCTCGGCCACATGGATATCCGAAAGAGAAAAGAAGCTGTCCAGAGCCTGAGGTACCTCGTAGGTATGGTAGAAATACGGGAGATAAAGATTCTCAAAATATCCCCGGGTATAGTAGCCCCGATCCCCGGAATAGCCTGAAGATGACGGCTTGGGCATCTCCGGGGCGGGCTTCGGGAGGACTTCGTTTTCCTGTTCGGATACCCCGGAAGCCGCGGACTTTGCGGGTTCTTTGGCGGTCTGACTCTCCCCGGCAGCAGCAGGATGAGGTTTCCCGGATCCCGGCTTAGTCTGGGAAACAGGAGCCTGCGGGGCGGAAGAAGAGGCGGCTTTTTCCGAAGCCGGAGTCTCTCCCGCGGGTGCCGGTTCAGCCTGGGAAGGCTGCTCCCCGTCAGTCTCGGAGGCCGGAGACGCCGGAACATTATCATTGGACTTATCGCCGGACTCGCCAGCTTTTATCTCTGCGGGGGGTTCGGTTTTTGACACCGGTTTTGTCCCGGCAGATCTCCCGGCATCATCCTTAACTGACGGATCCCCGGGCTTATCCCCGGTCTTTGCTTCCCCGTTATCCTCCTGCTTCTTCTCGGGGTGATTGTCCGGAACCGCGGGAGCAGCCTCCGTTTCTGGCGTCACGGGATCATCGTCCTGGGCCGCTTTGAGATCCTTGTCCTCAGGGAGTTTCGGATCTCCGGGGTTTTCCGGGGAAGAGACCGGCTCCGTTTTCTCCCCGGAGGCAGTATCAGACCGGGAACCACCGGGGGTTTCGGGTTTAGCGGGGCCGGCTTCCGGATCCCGCAGAGCCTCCTCCTGCTCCCGGCGGGATTCGCTGATGCTTTTCCAGACGGGGTTTACCGCGGTCAGGTTTTCGGGTGAGCCGTCCCCGGAGGCGGGAGGAGTCTCCTCCGGAAGCGGGGCTTCGTCCACCGCCACCATGGCAGGCTCCGCCGTGGCATGCGCAGGTCTTTCCGCATTAGGCTCGGCCCGGTACTCCGCATCCTCGGCGTCAAGAGAGGGGGCTCCGGCCAGGGGCTCTTCCCCGTAGGCTCCGGCTCCCGAAACTCCCGCTAGGAACATGGCGCAAAAAATCCGCCTGAGCTTCCTCATGCGCTTCTCTCCGCTATGCTGTTCATCGCCGTGCTGTTCATCGCTGCGCTGCTCACCACACTTTTCACCTGCTCACTCTTCCGCTGGCCCTGCTGCCTGCCGCATTACTCATCCGTTTCATTGCTGCCCGCTGCGCTACTCCCCGCTGCACTACTCCCCGCTGCACATTCCGGGATAAAAGGTTACATGATGGAGCGTTCTCCCGCTGTCATCATAGAAATCCCCCTCGGTCCGGCGCACCCGGCTGTAAGGAGCTTTCTTCAGAGCCACCTTGCGGCAGTAGCTCTCCCGGGCGCTCCGCCAGTATCTTTCAAAAAGCATCATTCTGGCAAAACGCGGCATTTCCGCATAAAGAGGATTGGCCACGGCGGTTACATATACCGTGCCGTCATCGGCAAACTGCACCTCCGTAATGCGGCCGAACTTGAAATTATAGGGGATCTTAGCGGCATACTTCTTGCGGTAAAGAGACTCCAGCTCCGCCCGGGTGTAGTAGCTCTGCTGCGGGACGGCCCTGCGGGAGCCCGGTTTTCCGGAAGCCGCCAGGACTTCAGGGCCGGCCGCAAGGTGCGCTGCCATGAGAAGCGCCATAAGCACCCAGATGCGGAAAGAGCAGGAGCACCTCCCGGATCTCTTCAGTAAACTGACTGCCATTTCGCCCTCTCTTCTCCCTCGCCTTTTTTTGTTTGCCGGGATCTCCGGAACCTTCCGTCATCCTGCCTGAGCCCCGCCTCTGAAACTAAGAGCCGGCACGAAAAAAATTGTTCCGGCTTCAGGGCAAACTTTATCATTATATGGGAGATTCTCCAAAAAAAATGGAATGAGAGCCACAAAGAGAAGCCCTGACAGGGTTCCTGTCAGGGCCGGAAGAAAGCGCCGGAAACGGGCTAATCAAAATCCCATGTGTCCCCGGGCAGTTTCTTCCGGAGGAGCTCCCGGGCCTCTGCCGCGCCGGAAATAGCCTGCTCCAGACTCTTCCGGTACATGACATCGCCCTCCTTTACCACGGTAAAAAGGTGCTCCTCGGCTTTATGAAAATACCGGAGCGCCAAAGCGGGATCCTGCTCCGTTCCCTGACCCGCAAGGCACATCTGAGCCAGCCTGAGGTACACCGGGCCGGAGATCCGTTTCTCAGTATGTTCCTTAAAGCCCTCCCGGCAGCGCTGGTAAATGCTGAAGGCCTCCTCCAGGTTTTGCTCCACATAGTAGCCGTGGAAATACATGTCCCCGATTTTGTACAGGGAGATCAGCTGCCCCTTGAAGGCTCCCAGAGCAAAAAACTGAAAGGCCTTCTCATAGTCCGGCTCCCCGATCCGGCCATAGTAGTAGCAGTAGCCGAGATTTTCCTGCGCGTAGGAATTTCCCTGCCGGGCCGCCATGGTGTAGTAATGAACCGCCTTGTCAAAGCTCTGCGGAAAGCCCCGGCTGCCGTCATAATGCATGGCTCCCAGGGAATTCATGGCCTGGTCATTCCCCTTCCGGATCTCTGACTCCATGAGCTCGGTCACGAACGTAATGATAAAATCCGGAAGAGGCTTCGGACAATCGCAGAGCATAATCTCATGAGCTGCGTTGTAAGGGGTATTATCGCAGTAATCATAATCATCGCTGAAATCCTCATCAGCGGCATAATCAGCGTCATTGCCCGTGAAAAGAGCGAGACGCCGGGCCAGCTCGGGATACTCTTTCCGGTCAAGCTTTTCATAAGCGGCGGCGGCTTTGACCTTCAGCGCTTCAGTTTCTGATTTCCTCTCAGCGCTGTCTTTTTCAGTGCTCTCTTTTTCATCGTTCATATGCGAACTCCTTTTTTCTCTGTCCTTCGTTTTTTACCAGCCATTGCTTTTGCAGTGCTCAGAGGTCACATCCACGCTGAAAAGATACCGTTCCTCCTCGTAATAGATAAAGCGGTAGCTGTCCAGCCTGTCCACCATGCTGCTTCTCAGGGCCTGGTTCTGGCAGATATTCTTAAGGACGCCGTAGGGAGTATGATCTCCGGACGCCTTTTTGCTGAGCCGGAAAACATTGGTAATGACGCTTCCGGGGCCGGCGGAGATGTCAGAAAGCACCACGTCCTCGGAAACCCTGAGGGGAAACTGGCGCCCCTCCCGCTCCCGGGGCAGGATGTTCAGAAAAAGGTTCTTCTCGGTATAGTGTCCGTCGGGAGTGAACAGAGCCGGATCCCGGGGGATGTCATCCGCCCGCGCCGCAAATCCGGTTCCGAAAATCAGCATTCCCGCGGCTAAAGATATTATCGCTTTATACATTTTATTTAGCTCTTATATGACTAATTAATCATTTCTGCATTTCAGGGGCATTGTATCAGAAAAACCTGCCGGAATTTTGAAGAGAGAGCAAAAATAAGAGGCGGGTAACAGAAAGAGAAAAATTTCGGCAGCGGAAAGGACATGAGACTTAATTCCCCGCCATGAACAAGTCCGGCCAGAGCTCCGGGTAATCTCTGCGAAGACGGGGGCCTCCTGGCTGCGGCCGTCTCCCTCTTATCATAAAAAGCTCATGCACCTCGGGAGGCAGCCTGCGATAGGCGGCAATCAGATGGGCCAGAAGGTTCAGAAGGCGGTTGTGGGCCTTGGCCGCAAGCTCCGCCTGTTCCCAGGGGGAGATTATCTCATGGAGGAAGAGAAAACGGCGGCACACCTCCGTCCGGTCAAAAACCAGCCAGAGCTTCCAGTACATGCTCTCTCCGGGATTTCTCAGGGTAATGCTCTTCTGAAGAGTCACCGGAACCTCATAGTCCTCCAGAAGCTTCATCAGGCCGCATTTTCGGATCTCCCGGGAAAGCAGGTTAAGCTCCTTCTCGAAAATAAACAGGAGATTCGGGATATCCCGGGTGATCAGGGGATCGGAACGGAGATGCTTCCGGAAGCGGTAGGACAGGGAATTCCGGGAAAACGGCCCCTGACGCACGGGCTCGCAGTACTGCTGCCACAGAAGCGCATGATAGGCCCAGCCGGCTCCCTTTCCCATCCTCCGAAAAAGTCCCGCCGCATCCCGGGAGTAAAATCTGATGTTCCTTTTTCCGCTGTCCATGACATCCCTCTCGCTCTCAGCTTCCGGGATATGATAAACCGCGGGGGAAGAGATATCTGTAAAATAAGCCTTAGAGAACCCCGCTAAGGCCGAAAACTTCCCCCTCCGGAGCGATGGTCGGAATCATCTCCGGCAGTCTTCCGCTTCTGTTTCTGGCTGTCCGAGGATCCCAGGGAGTTCCGGCGGTAATCACTGGCGGCAAAGAAATTATAGATAAGGGGGAGGATGCCGAAATAGGAACCGTGCAGGGTCGCATAAAGCCCCGGCTGATCCAGCATGAACATGGAAGCGGTAAACAGCGCCAGGATAATGGTATTGGCGTAAACATTCACCCGGATAACGGTGATGAAGGTGGTTCTTACGCCCATGAGATAGAAAATACCGTATCCCAGAGCAGCGGTAACGGCAATGTTGGCCGCCAGCCACAGTGCCACCACGATGTACATGGAGATAAAAATGACTACAGGAGCAATGGTATAGGCCATGAACTGCAATCTCATGTACATCCGGGGGGAATCAATCACCTCTCCGGGCATGATTCCCAGCTCCCGGTAGGAGATGTCGGTGGTATTGACGCCGTTAAAGAGGCTTACGCGATTTTTGCCGAAGGTTACATGAAAAACCATGCCTGACGCAGTATTTCCGGCGGTGAGGCTCCGGGGCAGATCCTGGCTTTCCGCCTGAGCTCCGTCGGGGTTGAAGAGCAGCACCGGCGTGCCCTCCGGGGTCTGGATGGAAACATATTTCCGGTGATTCTGATCCTCCTTGAATACGGTCTGTCCCGGCTGAGCCTCCAGAAACTCGAACTCCCAGTTTTTATTTACCGTAAAGCTGGGAAAGTCCTTAAGCAGGGTGCGGAGGTCGCTCTCAACATATGAAAATATGGTCACGGTGAAGTAGCAGGTGATAATCAGGGACGACAGCAGCACCGCCTCCAGAAAATACTTGGCGCTGACCCCGCGAAACCGGGATATTACCGAAACATAAAAGCGTCGGGAGCAAATGGCCAAAATTGGATAGTAGAACATCCTTCTAAAGAATCGCTTCATGATAAATCTCGACTGGGGGATCCGATCCGAAAACACCGCAAACTATACTGCGCTCTGATACTGCACCCGAATATTGTACCTGATTTCCTGCCGTTGTCTCAGGGGCTTTGCATTTTAAGCCGCATGAGGTGAAAACAGAGCTCCGGAAAACTGCGCCCCGACGCGGAAGCGCAAAAAAATCCCGGAACAAATATCCGGGACTTCTCAGTCATTTTAAAGCCCCCTTGATTCAGGGGAAAGCGAGGCGCGCCTGCGATTAGTTTGCAGCCTCAGGAGCCTGCTCGGCCTCGGCAGCCTGCTGAACTTCCTTGACCTCATTATTGGTCATGCCGCCGCCGTAAACAGCCTTCATGATGCGCTCATAGGCTTCGGGAAGAGCGTTCATGAACACATCAAGAATCAGTCTTACGATGTTGGGATCAAAGGTAGAGGTGGCATTGGACATGTCGTTAGCAGCATTGCTCATGAGGAGATAGGGAATGCAGGCAGAAGCTGCAACGTCCTCGGCCGGGGAAACATAGTACTTAACTACCTTGTTCTCGCCATTGAGACGGGTGAGTTCCCTTTCAACGGCCACGCGATTGCCGTCATTAACAGCCTTGGGCTCCAGGAAGCATCTGATAACCACATAAGGGGTATCATCAAAAATAACCAGAGTCTGCAGGAGCTTGCCCTTTACATCCAGAAGGGTACGGTAGATTACAGAATGATATTCATCCTGAGCCTCTTCGGCCGGACGGAAAGCAGTAATCTTGTTATTTTTGAGCATTGCCTCAAAAAGTTCGGCATTTTTGTTCATTGCGGATTTCCTTTTAAGATCACTAGTCACCATGTATTGCGTGCATTGCGCTAACAATGACAATTATGGAATAACGGCCATTATGTCTCAAATGGGGCGGTAACTTATAAAACTGTGTCCGGTAATGTGACCTGGGACTTGTTTTTGCCGGAGATCGCTGCTTTTAAGCGCTGTCCCGGCCCGGAATCTGCCCGAGACTGCTATCAAAAGGCAGGCGCCGCAATAACGGAGCAGGAATCCTGTGATAAGTGCATTTGCCGGTATGAAGAATCAGGCCAGAAATCAGGCCGCATTGAAGTTTTAACAAAGCCTTTCGATAAGGCATTGATGATCCTTGCTCTTCGGGTCGTAGTTAATGCCAGCGAGAATGATATTTTTGGTGTATTTTTTGGTGTAGCGCCGGAAATACTCCTGTTTCTTAATCTGCTTAAGAGCTTCTTCGGCGGATTTCCCATATTTGAACTCAATCAGAATAAGCGGATCTCTGCCTCTCGCTGCTGGCTCATACACTAAATCCACTTTGCCTTTGCCCGCCTGATCCTCGCGGTGATAGTCATAATCATCAAGGGTTGACCACATGAGACCGGTTATAACACAGTAGGTAAGAGCTGACTCGGTGTTGTAATCATAGATTGATACCGCGGGTGAATTATGAACCTCCTGAATAAGCCGAGCCGTTTCGTCTCCGTCAAGAGCCTTGATGGCTTTCAGAAGCTGCTCGGAACGCTTTATGGTCTCCATGCGTTCATACCAGTCCTGTTCTTTGACAATATCCAGCAAAGCTGATTTTATTTCGGCATTCGGAACATAGGCAATGCGGCGATTTTTTCTGAGGGCGGCCGCAGATTGTTCAGACCGTCCGTTCTGTTCAGTTTTTTCTGTCTTATCCTGCTTATCTGCTTCATTATTTTCGTCTTCGGATTTTTCAGTGTCTGAATTATTATCATTTGGATTTTTACAGCCAAGATATCCCAGACATACCAGAAGACAGAACACATCATCCTTGCTTTTTATGCTTACCATGTCGTTCTGGAATCGTCCGCAATTGAA
>JAEEGL012743165.1_pt1 | contig 19461 bp, 18 predicted proteins | sample 9134231 | NCBI WGS metagenome assembly JAEEGL01 (sample SAMN16246548, study PRJNA631951) | gut metagenome | biome: gut microbiome; feature: rumen; material: fiber-attached | host: Bos | place: Iran: Karaj | collected 2018-10
CGGCCAGCAGACCAACATTGAGCTGACTACCAACACAGGCACTACAGACGGCATCGTAGGCACCAGCGCGATGCGGACAGAGTCACCCGTGCTCCCCTGCCACGACCTGCAGGGCCACCGCCTCAACGGAAAGCCCGCCCAAGGGCTGTATATCTTGGGCGGCAGAAAAGTACTCATAAGCAAATAAAGGAACAAGACATTATGAGAAAAACGATTTTTATATGCATTGCGGGCGTTTTTCTTTCTTCACTGCCAATGCACAGCTGAAAGTATCGTCAACGGGCAAGGTGTCTGTGGGCACTACCCAAGATGCCGCCTCCACCCTCTCAGTGGGCGGTGCGGGTCACAGCAACTACGCCGCCTATGTCAACGGCAAGAGCTTTTCAGGGAAGTGGATATACTATACAAATAACAGGAGGCGACGGTATTGTCAGATACGAATTACACATACCTGGTTCTTATAAAGGATATGACGGAGAATTCATCTTCTTAAAAGAACCTAATGGCTCCATCAATCATAGAATATTTAAACCTTATAATTAGAACAAATAGTATGGATAGAAAAGATGAAATAAAGTCATTCTTTCAAGACAGAGGATATGACTTGCGGAAGGTAAAAGGATTTGACGATAATGCTGAAGTAGTTCTAAAAGCACTTAACAGGGAAGATGCTTTAAGTGCTCTCGAATTGTACTTTAGCTTGGATATACCCGTGTTAGGAGGTGATGTTCTATTTTTGAGAGAAGATGGGATTTTAGATTATTCTCATGATGGTTGGTATTGTGACAAGTATGAAGGTGAAACTGAATTCCATTATTTGGTAAGAAGTATCAACGAATCGCGAGAATATCTTAGTCATTATCATCCTTCCTTCATAAAGGAAGCTTCACTTTTGTTTGATATTGTACCTGATCTAAAAAATATTTTTTGATTTATTTAAACAGTGCCGGCGGCACGCTATGCATCACCGATGTGGCCACTGGGCAGAAGCAGTTCTACTACATGGTACTACGGTGTCAATTGGAATAGTATTTACAAAGATGGCACTTATACAGGAACAATTGAAAAAGGTTTTCCGACATGTTAAAAAAGTGATTAGTTATGAAGAATCATATCTTATTTACAACGATAGTTGGTGGCTTTCTCTGCCTTCAAAGCTGTGATGATGAGATAATCAAGTGTATGTGGTTAGACAACAAGTCAAGTCGTGACATTAGTGTTTATGTCGCCACTGGATACTACGGTTTTGGCCCGACGGCCTATCCTGATACATTGTTACCAGAGAATTACGACACTTCTGATTTGTGTTATGTTGGCAGGATAGAGAACTGGCTGAAGGACTACCATGTGGCTCCGTTTACTAAGGTGGAAGTTACCCCTGGCTTGTATTGCAACGATGACGGTGTCATTTTACCTAAGCCACCACATGATACACTATCTGTATTCTTAATCGACCATGATTCGCTGATGAAATATGGCTATGATTATGTGAGGCTGCACAACATGGTGCTGGTAAGGTATGATGTGCATTGGCGGGATGCATGGGGTGTTGACTATACTTTCGTCTATCCACCCATATATGAAGACACAACGCAACAATGACGCATAAGACTATGAAGAGATTCTTTTTTTTGTCAATAATGTTGCTTCTTTTGTGTAAAGCCTGGACGCAACAAACGGTCAACCGCTCCTCGCTGGAACCGCAAGTGGGTTTTGTGGTTTCATCAATGTCAGACGCAGCCTTGGACTGCCGACACGGAGTTGGTTTGTGTGTTGGCTTAGAGTATTCACATTCCATTAGCAATTATGCCAACTTCTGTTTAGACATTCTCTATGCACGAGAGTACACAAAACCAAGGGCATATACAGATTATAAACAAGAGAATGGCGAAATGCAGTTCTATATAATAGACAACAATCTGATAACACATGATAGGTTGAACATTCCGCTGATGCTGGGTTTTAAGACTATACATGGGCTAAAGCTGTTAGCTGGTTTGCAGGTGAGCATGCTTCTCTCTGCTAAGAAGAAAAGTCATCTTACTGGGAACTACTACTACGAGCAGATAACAAGAGTACAGAAACCTGTTGACTGCTATAAGCATGAGAGTATCAAGGGGGATCTTCATGGCTTGACCTTCGATGTGCCCGTAGGTATGAGTTATGAGTGGGGACAGTTTGTGCTTGACACACGCTATCACTTCGGTCTAGGTCATTTCGTTAAAGGCAAGAAAGGTTCCCACCATTATTTTCAGTTCAATGTGGGCTACCGAATTACGCTTTACTGACACAAATTCAAATAAAATACGTTAAATCATATTACAAATGAAACTAAGGATTGTTAGTATAATCAGTATCATTTTCATCCTGCAAATTACAGCTTGTGATATCTTTCCTTTTGCATGCGTTCATGTTGTGAACAGAACAGGAGATGGCCTATTGTTTACACTTGTAGGCAGGGATTCTGTATCGCATACAAGTGAGATAAAGAGGCACACCACTTGGGGAATACTAATGTGTGACTTGATTGAAGGGGATAAAGACATACCAGATTGTTATTTTCATAGATACATGCCTGATTCTTTCAGTATGCAGGGGTGGAACATGGAACATATAACCTATCTGGTTCATAACTATCTTGCCGGAATCTCCATCGCGTCGGAGCACGACAGCATTTGCATCACCGACAGTGCAAAACTGGTGCAATTCCTGTACGACCACAACGATAAGGCACTGATAAGTCTTGACAGACGGCATTGCTTCCTTATAAGGGTAAAAAAGAACAGATTGAGCGAGTGGAAGGAGAAATATGGTGACAGATAAATAACGAACAAATATGACTAAGCTTATACAGATGAAGATAATGATGACACTCTCTGCCCTGCTGCTACTCGCCTCCACAGCTGGGGCGCAGGAGCAAGGGGGCAGGTGGAGCCTGACACCGATGGCGGGGATGACGTGGAGCACGCTGTCGGGCTATCTCTCACTGGTGCTAGGCTACCGCTTGGAGTGCTTCCGACAACACTTCCTTGTTAAAACAATAGCAATCATCGTTAAAAAACCACAAATCAAAAACCTAAACATACCAATATGAAAGTAAAAACGTTTGTAGCTTTGTTAATAGCGATGCTTTTTAGTAGTTGTGAAGTATTCTTTGGGGGACTCGATTTGTTGTTCGGTTCAACTCCACAGAATCTTCCCTATTGGCAAGAGGAGAAGTTCTTTGAAGACAAAAGCACTGGCATTAGCAAACTAATTAAAACAGATGGTTACTGGCTTTGCGAAGACAGTGTACATCTATCCATTTTTTATGGTGATGCACTTGTGTTTTATGATGATGGAACCATGGGGGATTTCTTGTTCAGAAGAGGTAAAGGCGACAAAGGTGTGGTGGACTTGCCGCGTGGTACTTCGGACGTCGATTTGAAAAGTGCTTTAACCGGCAACGGTTATTGGTGTTTTGGTGGTTGCTATGATTGCCATGATGATACTATCCGTGCGGATACCTACAGCATCCATCCTTATTGGTGGAATTTGAGAAAGCTACGATTCACCGTTGTAAGCAGAGACACCATAGAAATAGTTTCAATGAAGGATTATTCGTCGGAACACATTAGCGAATGGAAAACAGATAGTTTGCGCTACACTTTTGTACCCACAAGCAGCCTCCCTGATCCAGATGATATCAGCATAAAGAAGAAGAAATGGATATGGCGTGACGAAAAGGACTGGAAAGCCTATAAGAAGCGAATGTCAGACAAACACAAATAGACAGATTATTGTTATGGCAACAAGAAAAGCATTGTTTAGCGCTTCGTTATACAAACAGAGCAATTATCTGGAATGTTATCAAAGGTGACGTACACAACATTATCATTTACAACATAGTAACTTTGTCCATTGTCAGACATGCTCATCGCAGTGATTTTGCAACCGCCCTGCAGCGGATGCAGGGCAAGCCACAGCAGGGCAAGCAACAACAGTGTGATGGTGGATGTGCACCTCTCGCGGGTTGGCGTCCCCTGCCGGCCCTGTGGTGTGGTGAGTCTGTTTTCTATTCATGGCAAAAATGTTATTTTGTGTTGTTTCAGTGTAATGCGTTGTAAAACGATGGCTGTGTGTGTGAGCTATTGCGGTGAGTGTCAGTAGCGCTCACCCCAGCACGCCTTCATGCGCTGCAGCAGCTTCTGCTCTGCTGCCGACTGCTGCGCATGCCACAGCCTGAGGTGCTGCAAGTCGTCGGGCAGGTATTGCTGCGGGGCGAAGTTGCCGGGATGGTCGTGAGGATATATGTAGCCGTCGCTATAGCCCAGCTGCTTCATGAGCTTGGTGGGCGCATTGCGCAGGTGGAGCGGCACGGGCAGGTTGCCCGTCTGGCGCACGGTGGCCAGCGCCTGGTCTATGGCCAGGTAGGCGGCATTGCTCTTGGGCGACGTGGCCAGGTAGACGCAGCACTCGGCCAGCGGTATGCGAGCTTCGGGCCACCCAATCTTCATCACCGTGTCGAAGGCGGCGTTGGCCAGGAGCAGCGCATTGGGGTTGGCCAGACCAATGTCTTCGGCGGCGCTGATGACCATGCGGCGGGCTATGAACTGCGGGTCTTCTCCCCCCTCTATCATTCGGGCCATCCAGTAGAGGGCGGCATCGGGGTCGCTGCCGCGTATGCTCTTGATGAAGGCAGAGATGATGTCGTAGTGCATCTCGCCGTCTTTGTCGTAGGCCAGCGGGTTTTGCTGCAGGCAGGCCGCCACGAGGTCGTCGGTGATGACGAGCGTGGCCGTGTTCTTCTGATGCTGGTCTTGGCAACGGTGGGCCACTGACGGACACGGTTCACTTCCGTGCGTGGCAGGTGTGTCCTCTAAGGCCGGTGCTGTTGCGGCGGCAGTGGGCGGCGTGCTTTCTACTATGAGCTCCAGAATGTTGAGCAGCTTGCGGCCGTCGCCTGCGCTATAGCGCAGCAGGGCGCCCGATTGCTTCACCTCTATGCTGCGCTGTTTCAGCACCTCGTCGGTGGTGAGTGCACGGTGGAGCAGCTGCAGCAGGTCGTCCTTGTCGAGCGGGTTCAGCACGTAGAGCTGGCAGCGGGAGAGCAGGGGGCGTATCACCTCGAAGGAGGGGTTCTCGGTGGTGGCACCTATAAGGGTGACGATGCCTCGCTCCACGGCTCCGAGCAGCGAATCTTGCTGCGACTTGGAGAAACGGTGTATCTCGTCGATGAAGAGTATGGGCGAGGGGCCTGAGCCGAAGTATCGTGATCGCTGAGCCTTCTCTATCACTTCGCGCACGTCCTTCACGCCGCTAGTCACTGCCGAGAGCGTGTAAAACGGCGTCTCCAGATGGTGGGCAATGATTTGAGCCAGTGTGGTCTTTCCCACGCCCGGCGGTCCCCAGAGAATGAACGATGAGATGCGTCCCGACTCTATCATGCTGCGGAGCACTGCCCCGTGGCCCACCAGGTGGCGTTGGCCTATGTATTCGTCGAGGGTGCGCGGTCGCATGCGCTCTGCTAATGGCTGTGACATATTGTTAGAAGGTTATTAGTGCTGCATTCGCCCGCCCCCCTGGGTCCTTTCAGCCGTTGTGCTTGGGGAGAGCGGCAGGCTTTTCCAGAGGTAAGGCTTGTATTCAGGGCACAAAGTTACAGTATTTCCTCCACTTGGCAAAAAAAATAATTGGGAAAAAACTTGTAAATAAGAAATAAAGTGCTTATTTTTGCACCATAAATATAGAAGAAAACTGTTTTTTATGGAGCAAAAAACTGAAAAGAAAGCACTTACGCTGAAAACGCTGACGAAGAGCAGCGTATGGGATGTGCAGGAGAACGACATTTTCCGCCTTTGCGAGAGCGCCGAGAAAGATGCTGAGGTGAAGGAGAATCTTCGCCACTATGTAGACATTGTGCGCTCGGCATTCATGATTGAGGAAATCAATGCCGAATCGAAACTGATGAAGCAGAAGTATGAGAAGATGGGCTACAAGGTGGGGCAGGTGAAACTCGACGAGGGGCAGAAGGTGATGTGGGCCATTAAGAAGCGCCCCATTAGCCGTGTCACCGACCTGACCTACGAGAACATACGCCACATCTCAGCGGCCAAGCTGGTGGAGGTGCTCGACCGAAACTTCGGCGGAGGATGGGACTCGCTGTCGCAAAGCATCAAGGACATTATTGAGAGCGGATTTGACATATCTACCACCACGCTTCCTAAAGACCGTCTGCATAAGAAGGGGGGACTCTACGAGAAGAAGGTGGCCGACGGATATGATGTGCTCGAAGTGTCGAAGGGCTCATGGGTGGAAGCCATCTTTGCCAAGGTGAAGCCCGAAGCCGAGAAGCCGCGCATGAAGTTTAACACCTATAACGAAGGCGACGGCGAGGACGACGAGGACGTGGAGATAGAGGACACCTATAACAAGCCTGACGAGGATGACATGGAGATAGGCGAGCCTAACGATGACGATATTACTGAGGACAACTACTCTACCATGATGGACTTGGGCTCCGGCGATCCTGACGAAGAGGCCGAAGGCATGGCCGACTATGTGGATGACTGAGGCTACCGCCTTGTCAGCGCAGGGACTCCTTAGGCCTCGAGGCCTAAGGGCATCCAACATTCCACCCCTGCAGGTCAACTGCATTATTGCCTAAATAAAAGTAGCAAGGAGCTGAAAGCCGAGCGAACCAGAAAAATAGGGAGCCTATTCTCACGAACGGGTTCCCCTTTTTTAAAAAACTTTGGAAAATGATAAATATAGATTATTATTATGCGCTTCTATTGGGGTGCAAAGGTAAGCATTATCGCTGACATTTGCAAATTTATTCATTTTATTTTTGTTAAATGAGGAAAAAGAAGCCTACATTTGCGCCAATTCGGTATATATGCGCTGCACAGGAAGCCCCATCACATTGAAGTAGCTGCCATGCAGTGACGTTACGCCAATGTAGCCTATCCACTCTTGTATGCCATAGGCCCCAGCCTTGTCAAATGGACGGTAATTGCTGACGTAGTAATTGATTTCAGCATCGCTGAGCTGCTTGAACGTAACATCGGTGGCCACTGAGAAAGCGCGCTGCTGCCTAATGGTGGTCAGGCACACTCCGGTGATGACTTGATGCGTGCACCCACTGAGTGTCTTCAGCATACGGCAGGCATCGGCAGCATCGTGTGGCTTGCCCATCACCTCGCCGTTGCAAAGCACAATAGTGTCGGCAGTGATAATCAGCTCGTCGCCATCCATCTGCTCCTTGTAGGCACTGGCCTTCTCGCGGGCTATGTACTCGGCAGTAAGCTCTTTAGGCAGCGACGGCGGATAGGTCTCTTTAATGTCGGGCAGCACGCGCACCTCGAAGTCGATGCCTAAGCCTGACAGCAACTCGCGCCTGCGCGGTGAGTTGCTGGCTAAGACAATGCGGTATGCTAGGTGGCTTAACGGCCTTTCAGGGTTATGTCTTTGCGGTTTCATGGCGGTGGTGTTTATATTTCAGTGCTTTTTCTGTCACCAGCCAAAGGCAGTGGCATTCATCTGCCAGAGACCTTGGGCGCGCAGCGTCTGCTCAATGACATCGCGGGCACAGCCGTGGCCCCCGTTGCGGTGGCTGACGTAGAGGCAGGCGCTCTTCACCTCAGGACAAGCATCTTTGGGACATACTGGGCAGCCCACGCGGCGCATCACTTCCAAGTCGGGCACGTCGTCGCCCATGTACATCACCTCCTCGTCCTTCAGACCGTATTTCTGCAGGAACTCATTGTAGGTGCGTATCTTCACCGAACAGCCAGTATAGATGTCGGTAAGGCCCAGACCCTCGTAGCGCACACGCACAGACGGCACATTGGCACCCGTCATAATGGCCATGCGCAGCCCTAGCTTCACAGCCAGCTGGAGGGCATAGCCGTCTTTTATGTTTACAGTGCGCATGGGCACGCCGTCGGGAGCCATGGGAATGGTCTCTGACGAAAGGACGCCATCAACGTCGAAGATAATGGCACGAATCTTGGTGAGGTCGTAGTTAATCATCTCTCTATGTGACTTTGGGGGCTAATGGGGTCTTCTGTGGCTCTCTCTTGAGCACTGTGGTGAATGCTGTGGCTCATCGTTTCGTATACTTTCTGCATGAGGGGCTGGTTGGTCAGGAGTTCACTCTGTGCACGGATGACGTTCTCGTCGTAGCGCACGGCAGGGCCTGTCTGGGCATCAAGGGGATGCATGCATTGCACCTTCTGTGCCGTCTCCTCAATAAGTGGCAGCAATACGTCGTAGCTCATGCCGTGGCGCTCAAGAATATCAGCTGCTAATGCGTAACAGTGGTTGGCGAAGTTGCAGGCGAAGACTGCTGCGAGATGCAGGTGGCGCCGGTCGTCGGTAGAGAGCTGTCGCACGTTGTCGCTGACCGACGTAGCCAAGGCAGTAGCCACATGCTGGGCGAGGTCAGTACTTGCCTCTATGAAGATGGGCAGGTGGGTGAAGTCTGCATCGCGCTCCTTTGAGAAGGTTTGCATGGGGTAGATGACACCATGATGCCGCAACGAGCCGAACACTGACATCGGCATCGAGCCTGCGGTGTGGTACATGGGGCGGTCTTCGCGTCCTGGTGTCAGTTGGGCAATGACGTCAGACAACGCCGAATCTTTTACAGCGATGATATAGGCATCGGCATAAAGGGGCAGCTGTGCGATGTTGTCAGCGGGGAAACCACCGACAGCACTGCACAGCGCCTGCGCATTCTCCATGGTGCGGCTGTAAACCGCCTCTATGGTATGTCCTTTCCTATGCAAGGCCTTGGCAAACTGAGTAGCCAACCGGCCTGCGCCTACAAACACAATATTCACCCCTTCGCTTATCTATAGTCAAAACTTGTTCAGGTGGACGTTCTCCCACTTCAGTTTGTCCTCGTTCTGCGGCTTGCGCTCATCGGCCTTGTGTCCGAAGGCTACGATGCAGAGTACGGAGAGATTTTCAGGTATGTCGAGAATGCCGCGAATCACTGTATCGGCGGTGGTGCCGTCGCTGAGTCCGCGCCCGCGCATCTGCACCCAGCAGGATCCAAGGCCCAGTTCCTCAGCCTGATACTGCATGGAGATGGCGGCTATGGAACCGTCCTCCACCCAGCAGTCGTTCTGCAGTGGGTCGCCTAAAACCACTACGGCCATGGCTGCTCCTTTGATGAGTTGCCCGCCCATGTCCTTGGCATCGCTCAGTTTCTCGAGGTCCATCTTGTCGTCAACCACCACAAACTGCCATGCCCGCTGTCCCTTGCTGGTGGGAGCCATGAGTGCAGCACGCATGATGAGCCTCACATCCTCGGCGTCAATCTCCTGTTCTGTGAATTTGCGGTGCGAGCGTCGCAGCTGCACCAAGTCTTTGAAGTCTGCCATAGTCTATGCCTCCTTACTTTGGGGGGTAGGGGTTATCAGGTCTACAGAGCGTTGCAGGAAAGCATCAAGGGCAGCTCCCTTCAGCATGCCATTCTGCAGCAGTGCGAGGTCTATGAGCTGGTGAACGATATCGTTCTTCGCGGCAAAATCGCTCAGTACGCTCTGCTTCTTGGCTTTCTGTTCGTCGATGGCTTTCTGAGTGTTGGCCTTGTCGTCCTTCTCTTCCTGGGTGATCTCTTCAGCCTTTTTCTTGTCCTGTATCTGGGTGAGGGCTGCCAGACGGGCTTCCTGGCCCTTTATCTCAGCTTCAATGGGCTTCAGCTGCTCTGCCAGTTGAGTCTGCACGTCACTGAGCACAGCCTTCACCAACTGGTGGTCGCTGTTCAGCACAAGGTTGTAGGAGTCGGGCATCTGTCCGTAGAAGGCCATGCCACTCTGGTAGCGGCTCATCTCCTTCATACGGCGCATCCATTCGTTCTGTGTGATGACCACAGGGCGCTGTGACTCGCCCAGAGTGTTCACCTCGACCAAGAACTCTGTCTTGTCGAGCTTGGGCAACTGCGACTGGAATACGGCTGACAAATTGTCACGTTCTGCCTGTGGCAGTTCGTTCTTAGGAGCGTCTTCTTTCTGTATAAGGCGGTCTATAGTGTCGGCGTCCACGCGTGTGAACTTTGACTTCTCAAATTTCTGCTCCAGTGTCTGTATGCATGGCACGTCGAGCTGACCATCAAAGAGAAGGACGGAATATCCCTTGTCCTGGGCGGCCTTGATGTAGCTGTACTGCTCGTCCTTGTCAGTGGCATAGAGATAGACGAGATTGCCATCCTTGTCCTTCTGCGAGGCTTCAATAAGCGTCTTGTACTCGTCGAAGGTGAAATACTTACCTTCTGTGTCCTTGAAGAGCGAGAACTCTTTGGCGCGATCGAAGAAGTCCTGTTCGGTCAGTATGCCGTAATTGATGAAGAGCTTCAGGTCGTCCCATTTCTCCTCGTATACCTTGCGGTTGTCGTTGAAGATGGCCTTCAGACGGTCGCTCACCTTCTTGGTGATATAGGTAGAGATCTTCTTCACCTCGCGGTCGCTCTGCAGGTAGCTGCGGCTCACGTTCAGGGGAATGTCGGGTGAGTCGATGACACCGTGCAGCAGTGTAAGGAACTCTGGCACGATACCCTCCACCTGGTCGGTGACGAACACCTGGTTGCAGTAGAGCTGAATCTTGTTCTTCTGCAGTTCCAGTGAGTTCTTAATGCGGGGGAAGTAGAGAATACCTGTCAGGTTGAAGGGATAGTCCACGTTCAGGTGAATCCAGAACAGGGGCTCGTCGTGCATAGGATAGAGCGTGCGGTAGAACGACTTGTAGTCTTCCTCCTTCAGCGTCGACGGTGTCTTCGACCACAGCGGCTCCACATTATTAATAATGTTGTCTTCAGCGGTGTCCACCATCTTGCTCTCTTCCTTGCTCCACTCCTGCTTCTTCCCGAAGGCTATGGGCACGGGCAGGAACTTGCAGTATTTCTGCAGCAGTCCTTCGAGTTTGTACTTGTCGAGGAACTCCTTGCAGTCATCGTCAATGTAGAGTATGATGTCAGAGCCGCGCTCCTCGCGCTCAGCATCGTCAATCTCGTAGGCCGGGCTGCCGTCGCAGCTCCACTTCACAGCCTTGGCATCCTCCTGCCAGCTCTTGGTGATGATTTCCACTTTCTTCGATACCATGAATGCGGAGTAGAATCCCAGTCCGAAGTGGCCGATGATGTTGTTGGCGTTGTCTTTGTACTTCTCTAAGAAGTCGTTAACGCCTGAGAAGGCTATCTGGTTGATGTACTTGTCAATCTCCTCCTCTGTCATGCCGACGCCATGGTCGCTGATGGTGATGGTACCCTTGTCGGTATCGAAACTGATATGTACTGTGAGGTCGCCTAACTCGCCCTTGAAGTCGCCTTTCTCCTTAAGCGTTTTCATCTTCTGCGTGGCATCGACGGCATTGCTCACCATCTCGCGGAGGAAAATCTCATGATCACTGTAGAGGAATTTCTTGATAACCGGAAATATGTTCTCGGTTGTCACACCAATGTTACCTTTTTGCATAGTCTATGATATTATTATATGATTATTCTGCCAACAAAGCTGCAAATATCGTGCCACAAATCCCTGGCAGTATGGCAGAACAAAAAAGAATCCTGAAACCGCCAATCGGTTTCAGGATTCCCTGTGTTCTAAGTAAGAGCCATTACACCAGGTCGGCACGACCCTTTACCTCCTCAAGCACGGTCTTGGCGATGGCGCTGGAGAGCGGTGCGTGATGATCATACTCCATTGAGCTGGTGGCACGGCCGCTGGTGATGGTACGCAGGGCAGTGACATAGCCAAACATCTCTGACAGGGGAACCATGGCCTTAATGACACGGGCACCGCTGCGGGCCTCGTCCATGCCCTCCACCTGTCCACGACGCTTGTTCAGGTCGCCGATGACGTCGCCCATGTTCTCTTCGGGCGTCACCACTTCGAGCTTCATAATAGGCTCCATGAGCACGGGCTTTGCCTTGGCACAAGCCTCCTTATAAGCCATCTGGGCTGCAATCTCGAACGACAGCTGGTCGGAGTCCACGGGGTGGAAACCACCGTCGATGACAGTCACCTTCAGCGAATCGAGAGGATAGCCGCCGAGGATACCATTCTTCATGGCAGCCTCGAATCCCTTCTGTATGCTGGGGATAAACTCCTTAGGAATGTTACCGCCCTTCACCTCGTTCACGAACTGCAGTCCGGGATTGTTCTTCAGGTCGTAGTCCTCGTCAACAGGACCTACCTGTACGAGCATCTTGGCATACTTACCGCGACCACCCGACTGCTTCTTGTAGGTCTCGTCTATCTCCACAGTCTTGGTGATGGCCTCCTTGTAGTTCACCTGAGGCTTGCCCTGGTTGCACTCCACCTTGAACTCGCGCTTCAGGCGGTCGATAATGATGTCGAGGTGCAGCTCGCCCATACCGCTGATGATGGTTTGGCCGCTCTGCTCGTCAGTGCGCACGGTGAAGGTGGGGTCTTCCTCAGCCAGCTTGGCCAGACCGTTATCGAGCTTGGCAATGTCTGCCTGACTCTTCGGCTCCACGGCGATGCTGATCACGGTGTCGGGGAATGTCATCGACTCCAGCACGATGGGCTTCTCCTCGTCGCAGAGGGTGTCGCCGGTACGGATGTCCTTGAAGCCCACGCCAGCACCGATGTCGCCAGCGTCGATGCTGTCCATGGGAATCTCCTTGTTGGAGTTCATCTGGAACAGGCGGCTGATGCGCTCTTTCTTGCCCGAGCGAGGATTGAAGACGTATGAGCCTGCCTTCACGCTGCCTGAGTAGACGCGGAAGAACACCAGACGACCCATGTAGGGATCGGTAGCAATCTTAAATGCGAGGGCTGCGGTGGGTTCTTCTTCGCTGGGCTTGCGGTCTTCCTCCTCCTCAGTGTTGGGGTTCGTGCCCTTGATCACCTCCACGTCGACGGGGGCAGGCAGGAAGGCGCACACATAGTCAAGCAGGGGCTGCACGCCCTTGTTCTTATAGGAAGAACCGCAGACCATAGGTGTGCACTCCATAGCGCAGGTTCCCTTGCGAATGGCTGCGATAATCTCACTCTCGGTAATAGAGGCGGGATCGTCGAAGTATTTCTCCATCAGGGCCTCGTCATACTCAGCGGCGGCCTCAAGCAGCTTGTTGCGCCACTCGTCGCACTCATCCATCATGTCGGCGGGTATGTCTTCAATGTCGTACTCGGCACCCATTGTCTCGTCGTGCCACAGTATGGCCTTCATCTTAATGAGGTCTACCACGCCCTTGAAGTTCTCCTCAGCGCCTATGGGCACCTGTATAACCACAGGGTTGGCGCCCAGGATGTCGCGCATCTGCTGCACGGTCTCAAAGAAGTCGGCGCCCGAGCGGTCCATCTTGTTCACGTAGCCAATGCGGGGCACGTTGTATTTGTCGGCCTGACGCCACACGGTCTCACTCTGCGGCTGTACACCGTCGGCGGCGCTGTAGGTAGCCACGGCCCCGTCGAGCACACGGAGTGAGCGCTCCACCTCAGCGGTGAAGTCGACGTGTCCCGGAGTGTCGATGAGGTTAATCTTATACTTGTTCTTGTTCCACTCCCAATAGCAGGTGGTAGCAGCACTGGTAATGGTGATGCCTCTCTCCTGCTCCTGTGCCATCCAGTCCATAGTGGCGGCGCCGTCGTGCACCTCACCAATCTTGTGGGTCTTTCCCGTATAGAACAGGATTCGCTCGGAGGTAGTGGTCTTACCGGCATCGATATGGGCCATGATGCCGATGTTGCGTGTCAAATGCAAATCTTGTTTTGCCATAGTCTAATACTTTCTCCTTAATGAACTAAATACCTAAATAACATCTGAACCATAAATATCTGAAACGAATATGAATAATCTGAATAATTGTCTCACGAATTAAAATAATAATTATAAAAATTCGCGGATGAAATTATTCATATTATTCAAATTCGTTTCAGAAATATCTATTCTTTAGAAACGGAAGTGTGCGAATGCACGGTTAGCCTCTGCCATGCGGTGCATGTCCTCCTTGCGCTTGAAGGCACCGCCCTGGTTGTTGAATGCATCCATAATCTCAGCTGCCAGCTTGTCGGCCATCGACTTGCCGCTGCGCTTGCGTGCGAAACTAATCATATTCTTCATAGACACGCTCTCCTTACGGTCGGGGCGTATCTCGGTGGGCACCTGGAATGTAGCACCGCCAATACGGCGGCTCTTCACCTCCACCTGAGGTGTGATGTTGTCGAGAGCCTGCTTCCAAATCTCCAGCGGAGTCTTCTCGGCATCCTTCATCTTTCCCTTCACAATCTCCAGTGAGTTGTAGAAGATTTCATACGACTTCGACTTCTTTCCGTCGAACATCAAGTGGTTAACGAACTTCGACACCTTGGTGTCGTTAAACTCGGGATCCGGCAGGATCACAGGCTTATTGGGTTTTGTTTTTCTAATTGTTTGTTTTTGCTGTTTGTGTCTGCTTGGGGCTGTCTTCTCTCTCGTCTTCAACGCCCACACAAGGGCATTTACTCAACCTTCTTTAAGATTCTCCAGCAAAACGGTTTTCTTTTCTTGGGGGTGGACTGCGACGTCTTGTCAGTCCGTAATCTGAGTTTTGTAAGTTTTTGAGTTTTTGAGTTGTTTGAGCCTCCTCCCAGTTCCGAGCCTACTCATCACCGAGCACTCAAGAACTAAAAAACTCAAAAACTCACACCGCTCTTCTTACTACTTTTTCTTAGCGGCCTTTGGACGCTTGGCGCCGTACTTTGAGCGGCGCTGCAGGCGGTTGGCCACGCCAGCGGTATCGAGCGTACCGCGGACAATGTGATAACGTACGCCGGGGAGGTCTTTTACACGACCGCCGCGCACCAGCACGATGCTGTGCTCTTGCAAGTTGTGACCCTCACCGGGAATGTAACTGTTGACTTCCTTCTGGTTAGTCAGACGAACACGGGCTACCTTACGCATAGCCGAATTAGGCTTCTTAGGTGTTGTGGTGTAGACACGCACACAGACACCGCGGCGCTGCGGACAGTTGTCCAGCGCGGGTGACTTCGACTTGTCTGCAATCACCTTTCTGCCTTTGCGAACCAATTGTGAAATTGTAGGCATAATTAAATTTACGTTTTTTGTTATTTATATATATTATTGTGTGTATTGTCTGATTTGAATGGTTTGAGCACATCACAATGCTCCCTTTTTGTTGTAAGGGTGTATTTCGGGCTGCAAAGGTACAACTTTTATATGGAATAACCTAATGATGGCTGGATAAATTACCCAAAAACAAGGCAAAATTAACAAAATATAATATTTTTAATATCAGTTAGCAGTCGATTGCAAAGAATTTGCTTGTTTTCTTTGGCTGTATTATTTTAAAATGCTAACTTTGCACGGTTGAACAGTTTCACTTTAACGAAACGACCGGCACATGGCTAAAGATCTCCTATCCTACATACGCCAAGGGCGTACTTTGAGCCGCAGCGAACAGCTCTGGCTCATTGTGCAGCTATCCATACCCAGCATCCTGGCACAGATATCAGCCACGGTGATGTTCTTCATCGATGCTGCCATGGTGGGGCACCTGGGCGAGAAGGCCACGGCGAGCATCGGACTGGTTGAGACAACGACATGGCTTATGGGCGGCTTGGGTTCGGCGGTGAACATGGGCTTCTCGGTGCAGGTGGCACATTTCATCGGTGCCAACGATTTCGAGGGTGCGCGCCGAGTGTTGCGCCAGTCGCTGGTATGCAGCTTCACATGGAGCCTACTGCTCTCAACAGTGGGCATCGCTGTGCACGGTGTGCTGCCTTACTGGCTGGGCGGCACTGCTGATATTGCTTCCGATGCCTCGCTCTATTTCATGTATATCGGCATCTTCGGCATCTTCTTCCAGATGGAGGGGCTGGGCGGCTCTATGCTGAAGTGCAGTGGCAACATGAAGGTGCCCTCGGCATTAAACATTCTGATGTGCTGTCTCGACGTGGCGTTCAACTACATCTTTATATATGTGCTTGACATGGGGGTGGTGGGAGCCGCCTATGGCACGGGCATGGCCGAACTTGTTACCTGCTGCCTAATGCTCTACTTCCTGCTTTGGCGCAGCGACATGTTGGGAATATTTAAGAGAGGAAACTCTCAGCAGCCAAACATCAACCTTCGGCCGAACAGTTTTCGCCCTACTGCCGATGTGGTGCACACAGCATTCAAGATTGGAGCTCCCATGGGCATGCAACATCTGCTCATGGGCGGTGCACAGATAGTGAGCACTATCATTGTGGCTCCGTTAGGCACAGTGGCCATAGCGGCCAACTCGCTGGCCATCACCGTTGAGAGTCTGTGCTACATGCCCGGTTACGGCATTGCCGAGGCTGCCACCACACTGGTGGGGCAGGGCATAGGCGCAGGCCAGCGGCAGCTCACGCGCTCAATGGCTTTCAAGAGTGTTGGCTTGGGCATAACAGTCATGACGCTGATGGGCCTGCTGATGTTTGTCTTCGCCCCCGAGCTGATGAGCTTCATGTCGCCCGTGGCCGACATTGTGGCCGAAGGTGCGCAGGCATTGCGCATTGAGGCGTTTGCCGAGCCAATGTTTGCCGCGGCCATCGTGTGCAACGGTGTCTTCGTAGGTGCTGGCGATACATTGCGGCCAGCCGTGATGAGCCTGATGTCGATGTGGGGTGTGCGACTGACGCTGGCCTGGTGGATGGCTCGCGAGTACGGACTAAAAGGCGTATGGACGGCCATGGCCATAGAGCTTACTTTCCGCGGCATCATTTTCCTGCTGCGGCTGTTCAAAGGCAACTGGAACAAGAGCCTGCATAGTCATACGTAGGCTTCCAGCAGTTTCACCTCGCCCTCTACCATTACCTCCTTTGTAGAGGCTGACAGCAGCACCGTCTCGCCGGCACGCAAGGCAGTCTGTCTGCCGTTGTCGGTGATAGTGCCTTCACCCTTCAATGCAATAAGTATGACAAACGAGTCGAGGTCGCTGTAGTCGAGCAGCATGGGCTCGGTCAGGTCGTAGACGGCGGTGGTGAAGTAAGGGCATGTCACCAGCTGTTGCGGCATGTCTTTCTGTGGCACATAGCAGGTGCGGTAGTCGTCGTACACACTGTAGTCGATGGCCTCGGCGGCCTCTGCGGTGTGCAGCTGTCGCAGCTGTCCGTTGCTGTCGCGCCGGTTGTAGTCATAGATGCGGTAAGTAACGTCGCACGTCTGCTGTATCTCTGTCACAAAGCATCCGGCGCCGATGGCATGTATGCGTCCGGCGGGAATGTAGAACACGTCGCCCTCGTGCACCTCATAGCCGGCCAGTGCTTCGGTGATGGTGCCGTTGGCCACATGCTGTTTGTAGGCCTCGGGCGTGAGCGGTTGGCGCAGTCCGCAGTATAGCTTGGGGGCGTGCCCTCCTGCACTGCTGTCGCTCTGCAGACAGTACCACATCTCCGACTTGCCGTGTTCCTTGCCGTGGCGGCGGGCCACCTCGTCGTTGGGGTGAACCTGAATGGAGAGGTCGCTATGTGCGTCGATAAACTTCACGAGCAGGGGAAACTCATTACCGAAACGGGCATAGTTCTCGCGCCCCACAAGGTCGTGTTTCAGCAAGGCCACCAGCTCGTTGGGGGTGTGCCCGGCATATGGCCCCTCGGCCACAACGGTCTCGCTGCCGGCAACGCCCGACAGCTCCCAACTCTCACCCACATGGTCGGTCTTCACGTCAAGGTGCTTGAATGAAACTATCCTGTCTCCTCCCCATATTGTCTGCTTCAGCAGCGGCACGAATCTGTATATCATTGTTGTTGTTTTGATTTGCGGGTGCAAAAGTAATTAAAAAAAACGAGTGCGGGTGATACTTTTTTGTTTTTTTTTACTACCTTTGCAGCGCAATCAGAAAAAGACATTTTAATAAACTACTTAACAATGGAAATCGTTATCGGACTTATCATCATCGCTGTCGGCGCGTTCTGCCAGAGCAGTTGCTACGTGCCCATCAACAAAATCAAGGACTGGTCGTGGGAATCGTACTGGATAGTGCAGGGCGTGTTCGCCTGGCTGTTGCTGCCGTTCTTAGGGCTGCTCTTAGCCGTGCCCAGCGGCCACTCGTTCACCAAATTGTTTGCCAATGCCCCGTCGTTCAACATCTGGATGACCATTCTTTTCGGTGTGCTGTGGGGTGTGGGCGGCCTCACCTTCGGCCTCTCCATGCGCTATCTTGGCGTAGCCCTCGGACAGTCGATAGCCCTCGGCACCTGTGCCGGCTTGGGCACCATCATGGGCCCCGTATTGCTCAACATCTTCTTCCCTGAGCTGAATGCGCTCCAGTCGCTCACCTTTGCCGTCATACTCGGCGTGGTGGTGTGTTTGGCGGGCATCGCCATCATCGGCGTGGCAGGAGGCATGAAGTCGGCGTCGCTCAGCGAGGAGGAGAAGAAGGAGGCCGTGAAGGACTTCAACTTCCCCAAGGGTCTGGCCATTGCTCTCCTGGCCGGCTTCATGAGCGGCTGCTTCAACGTTGGACTGGAATTTGGCAAGGACATCCACTTCGCCGAGACGCAGGAGATGTTCAAGACCCTCCCCGCCACCTTCCTTGTTACGCTTGGCGGCTTCGTGACCAACGCCGTGTACTGTTTCTACCAGAACCAGAAGAACAACACGTGGGGCGACTACAAGAAGAAGAGTGTATGGGGCAACAACCTGCTGTTCTGCCTGCTGGCCGGTGCGCTATGGTATTCGCAGTTCTTCGGACTCTCGCTTGGCAAGAGCTTCTTCGAGCCGGGCAGCAGCATGATGACGCTGGCCTTCTGTATCCTCATGGCTTTCAACGTGCTCTTCTCCAATGTGTGGGGCATCATCCTGAAGGAGTGGAAGGGATGCTCTAAGAAGACCATCATCGTGCTCGTAGTAGGACTGGTGGTGCTCATCTTCTCTACCTTCCTGCCAAAGATTATCGAGAACTGACACCTTGACACAAGCGGTGCACACGAAGTGAGGAGCATGATTACCATACTGGGGCCTACTGCCTGCGGCAAGACAACGGTGGCCGTGGCGGTGGCACGCGCACTGCCGCCCACGTCTGCGGGCGGCTGCGGCGGAGAGATTATCTCGGCCGACTCGCGCCAGGTGTACCGTCGCATGGACATTGGCACCGGCAAGGACCTCAGCGAGTACGGCGGCGTGCCCTACCACCTCATTGACATCTGCGAACCGGGCACGAAGTACAACCTCTTTGAGTATCAGCGCGACTTTGCCGACGCCTACCAGCACGTCTGCCAGCGTGGCGCCACGCCCATCCTCTGCGGCGGCACCGGCCTTTACATCGAGGCGGTGCTGAAGGGCTACCAGCTGTCGCCCGTGCCCCAGAACCCGGAGCTGCGCCAGCAGTTGGAGGGGAAGACGCTCGCCGAACTCACTGCCATGCTCACCACGCTGAAGTCGCAGACGGGCTCCGTGATGCACAACACCACCGACGTGGACTCATGCCAGCGCGCCATACGTGCCATAGAGATAGAGACCTACAACCTGCAGCATCCCATGCCC
>JAEEGL016400709.1_pt1 | contig 19461 bp, 19 predicted proteins | sample 9134231 | NCBI WGS metagenome assembly JAEEGL01 (sample SAMN16246548, study PRJNA631951) | gut metagenome | biome: gut microbiome; feature: rumen; material: fiber-attached | host: Bos | place: Iran: Karaj | collected 2018-10
AAGGTGCTGGCTAATCTGCAATGGTCCGGGGATGCGGTATATGCAATGGATCAGGCAGAAGAGGACGATCTGTATCTGGCGTATTCGATACCCGAAGAATGTACCAATCTCTGGTTTGACGGCTGGGTTATGCTAAAACGCGGAGTCGGGAATGATCCGGCAAAGCAGGCGGCTGCGGAAGCTTTCGTAAATTTCTTATCGCGCCCGGATAACGCGGTGCGCAATATGTATTATATCGGCTATACCTCGGCGGTAGCCGGCGGGACAGACGGCGATGAAGTGCTGGAATACGTAGACTGGACCTACGGTGCCGGAGAGGATGAAGAAGATATATGTGAGTATGACTTAAGCTGGTTCTTTGATGATGAGGAAGCCGTGATAGATGCACCCGCGGAGCAGCTTACACGTCAGCTTTATGCCCAGTATCCGCCCGAGGAAGTCATGGAGCGCAGTTCCATAATGCGCTATTTTGATGCGGATGCCAACGCGCGTATAAACCGCATGTGGATCAATGTGCGCTGCTTTAATATAAACAGGATGCCTGTATGGGGCTGGTGCATAATGGGGGTATTATTATGTGCTGCGATCGCGGCATTCGCGATCTCACGTAGAAAGAAGAATTATGACTTATGAGTCTGTTTTGTGGAAAATGCGCATGATCTGTTTGACGATATGGAAAATATAGTGTAAAATATACAAGACGCAGTTAGAAAAAGTGTCCTCGTACAATGAAGGTTGTGCGGGGACATTTTTAGCAAAGTGGCAGGAACGGTATAGAGGCCGCCACTACAATGTGAAAAGGAGGGAAACCAATGAAAGCATGGAAGCGTAAACTCAGCATGGTGATGTCGGTGCTCATGCTGGCCGGGACATTGGGGAACAGTGGATTTACTGTGATGGCTGCGGACGACGAAGGTTCCTTAAGACTCGCGGAAGGCGAAGAATGGGCTTCAGATGATGAAGATGAAGCCGTACCACCTGAGCAGGAGATAGCTGAGGAGGAAGAAGATGCAGGCGGTGATGAGGCGGATGAGAGCGTTTCGGAAGATGTGACCGCCGAAGAAACGGTATCAGAAAATGATGAAGATGAGGCAGAGCCCGAGGCAGGGGAAGGCGAAGAAAAAGATGATGCCGAGGCAGCTGAGGGTGAATGGAAATGGGATGAAGAGATCGAGTTTGATGACCGCGGCAATCCCGTTTCTATCAAAAAGGTAACAGCAAAGCTGAGCATAGGCGGAAAAGAGTACGAAGCCGAAGTGGAGCAGGGTGAAGAGACCAGGGCAATGGATTGTATATGGCCTGCTTTATACAAGTTCAGTGCAAAGGTAAACATAGACGGCAAGGACTACAGCGCGGAAAACGAGTGCGCCTTCGGCCCCATACCTTCGGGGCATGAGCTTGATATAGAGTGGAAGCTTAATGATGAAGATGCGGCATATCCGTACTATTACCCGGATTGGAATAAAAAACTCCACTGCGCGGTATGCGATCAGGATGTGTATATCATTGAGGACCGTGTTGAGCTTGTAGAAGGCAATGACCGTCCCGCCTGCGATCACGAGGTGACGTGCAGGCTGGGAATGCGGTACTTCTTAAGCACTGTAGACGGGGAAGAAAGCGATATCAGGCCCTTCTTTGCGGAGTCGGGCGAACTTACGCTCCCTGCTACCGGTATCCACAGCTTTATGAAGCTGAACGATACACCCTGGTGGGACTGGCATTATGATGAAGAAAGCGGAGAGTGGAGTGTAGATGCGGTCTTCTGGTGCGGTGACGAAAACAGGGATGTCAGATATAGTGAAGACAGCGAAGAGGTAACACTCACGAGCACTGCTGCGGATAATATCACCACGTATACGGCTGTGTTTAAGTCTGATAAGTTCTATAATACACTGACACACAAGGCGGACAGAAGTGTGGAATTCGTGACTACCAAGAAAGTTACGGATAATAATTTCGAGATCAGCGGTGTGGAAGATAAGCTCTATACCGGAAAGCCTGTTACTTTCGAAAATCTGTGGGTAAGTCTTAACGGGCGCAATATGCAGGAAGGCGTGGATTATACCGTAAAGTATGCGAACAATAAGAACGCCGGTGAGGCTTCGCTTACGGTAAGCGGTAAGGGCAGATTTAAGGGAAGTGTAACTCTTAAGTTTAATATACTTCCTGTGGATATAAGCACCGAAAACTTTAATATTCATGATGTGGCTGTTATCGCTAACGGGAAGGTACAGAAGAAGGCGTCGACACTTTACTGGAACGGAGCGCCTCTGGCAAAGTCAAATTATACCATAGTTTATGATGATACTTCTGCCGGGGCGTATAAGGAACCGGGTGTATACAGAGCTACCGTTAAGGCTAAAAATACGAATTTCAAGGGCAGCCGTACTTATGAGATCGGTATCATGTATCCGGGAAGCGGGGACGAAAAGCTTATCCCGGTATCTAAGCTTAAACTTAGCATTGATCCGTCATATTTCAAAGCCAACCCCTGGGGTGATATCGACTGGGATGTCTTTGATGAGCAGGATGAAAACGGTAACTTAAAGGCTTATAAAGTGACATACAACAATATTGATGTTACAGGGGCTTTTCATGAGCATTATCTGGATGTAGACAGCAACAGCGGAAAAGCTGTACTTACCGTAGCCACCAATCCTATGCAATGGGTAGAGATCAAAGACAAGAAGGGTGTTACTTCCACGGTTCATTTTGGAGGTACCATAAGTAAGAACGTAAATCTGATCCGCAGCGATATCAGCACGCTTAAGTTTAACGTACCCGCTGAGATAAAGTTTAGCGGTCATACACTGAATAAGTGGGAACTCAGGGACTTCTATGGCTTTGAGATCGTTGATGAAAACTATTATGAACGCAATGAAGAGGGCGAAAAAGTCAAAAAGCCTTTAGTGCTCAATATGGGGGATCAATACGATGTAAGCCTTAAAAACAACGCAAAGGCCGGAAAGATGAAAGTTATCATCACCGGACAGCGCGGTTATACCGGCAAAGTCACCAAGACCATTAATATTGCAAAGGTTGACCTTGATGCACTTAAGAAGAACGGACTCAATGATTTTGAAAAGGAAGGTTCACTTCTTGCGGGACACTGGTGGTATGACGAAGAAGAAGATACAGACCACTTCGATATGCCAGATGTGCTTGAATTCTCCAAAGGCGGCGCAGTGGTAGACCATCTGCAGGTCGGGTACAGGGCTGCAAATGTATGGTATGAAGGAGAGACTGAACATAAGGATTATTATGACTTCTGGCTGGATCCCAAGACCGATTATACCGTAAAGTATAATTACGCATCAAAGGCGCCCAAGGCAGGAGAAAAAGCAGAGCTGGTCATAAGCGGTAAAGGCAATTATACCGGCAGTGTCACATTTAAATTTGATGTGACAGAAAAAAATATCTGGGCAACCTATGCGGAGGCACAGTCCGTGCAGCTGGGCAAAAAGCCTGCAGCCACGATGAAGCCGTATCTTGCAAAGGTCACCATAACGGATATTGATAACGGAAAAGTTCTGCAGGTAAATAAGGATTATACCGTGGAGTACTACAGGCCCACCTTTGATGATGATGGAAATCTGAAAGAGGGCAGCGAATGGATCAGGTTCGATGCGAAGACGAAGTGGAGCGATGTCTTTAAAGCGGGAGATGAGAAACTTGAGAAAAACGGTCATTCCCTTATCGCGAAAGTTAAAGCAGTCGAAGGAAGCGGCTACGAAGGTGATCGTGACATATGGTATAACCTTACAAAGAGCACGATAAAGAAGGGCGAGTTTAAATTAAAGGATCAGCCGCTGGGTATCAATCCATGGGGAGATGTCGACAATTGGATGTACTTTATGCAGGATGAAGTGCCTGTTGATATCCGGGATTATCTAAGCGAGTGCAGCGATGAAGAGTTTAAGGCATGGGCGGATAGGTTCTTTACCAAATATCCCGCCGACTGCCGCTTCTATCCGGATATTGAGACCATAAAGAATGCAGACAAGCCCGGAATGGCCAGCGTGACCATACGTGTACTTGATGATTGGGAGCGTGACAGTAATAAAGGCTGCCGCGGCGGATATGTGACTGTTAAGTTCAAGGTGACAAACAAAGATGTAGTGAAATGATCAAAGTATAAGGTCTGGGGCTGTGCGAAAGCACAGCCCCTTGTTTTTAGACAGGTGATTTGTTATAATAACCGGCGTTGCCGTAAAATGCGGCAGTTGGTAGATCATGGCTGATAAGAATAAGACAAATGCATTTATACAGGGCCTGCGTGACGGACTGCCCATAGGACTGGGCTATCTGGCGGTGGCTTTTACCCTGGGGATACAGTGCAGGGAAGCAGGGCTAAACGCTTTTGAAGCAACGGTGATGTCTCTTGTGAATGTTACCAGTGCGGGCGAATTTGCGGGACTTGCGATCATCAGGGCGGCTTCTTCATATCTGGAAATGGCGGTTTCCCAGCTTATCATCAATCTCAGGTATATGCTTATGAGTTTTGCGCTGTCACAGAAGGCAGACCCCTCACTGGGAGTCGGACACCGTCTGGGCATAGCTTATGGCGTGACTGACGAGATCTTTGGTATCTCGATAGGGCGTAAGGGCAAACTGGAACCGGCCTATTCATACGGTGCCATGGCCGTAGCAATTCCCGGCTGGACTCTGGGAACGGCTCTTGGAGTTATAATGGGTAATGTGCTGCCGGACAGTATTGTAAGTGCGCTAAGCCTGGCACTCTACGGTATGTTCATTGCGATCGTGGTTCCAAAGGCAAAAGAGGACAGGCATGTGGCTGCTATCTGTGCAATAGCGGTGGTCATAAGCAGTATCTGTGCTTATGCGCCGGTGGTCAGGGATATCTCGGGCGGCAGCAGGATAATAATACTTACAGTGATCATTTCGCTGGCGGCAGCCCTGATCTGGCCGGTAGAAGACACACAGGAAAGCTGAAACAGACTGACTGAAGGCAGAGTAAAAACAGGCCTGACTGAGGGCAGAACATAAAACATCGGTCATCCTGAGGGCGTAAGCCCGAAGGATCTTAACACGGGAGTAAATACATGAGCGGAAACATCTGGATATACATAGCGGTAATGGCGGTGGTCACTTATCTGATCCGCATGCTGCCGCTTACACTTTTACGTAAGGAGATAAAGAATAAGACCCTGCGTTCTTTTCTTTATTATGTGCCTTATGTGACTCTTACCGTCATGACCTTTCCGGCCATACTTACAGCCACAGGCGATATACGCACGGCTGCCGCAGGCATAGTCTGCGCCCTTATACTGGCGTGGAAAAAGCAGAGCCTTCCTGTCGTGGCCTTCGTATCCTGCGTGGTAGTCTTTGTCACGGGGCTGGTACTGGGCCTTATCTGAAAACGAGCAAAGCCTGTATCTGCAGGCATATGGCCGCGCACGCGTCCATGCGGTCCGTCTGAATGACCGGCTTTTGGAAATCCCGGAATTATAAAAATCTATATAATATCGAAAATCGATATTGACAACATGTTTATTGCATGATATATTATCGATAATCAATATTGAATATCGATATCAATTATCGATATAAATTCACGTGAAGCGGTATCCTTAAAAAAGGAGGATGAAGAAGTGGCAAGACTGAAATATAAAACACTGACGGAGCAGATGTTCTACATACTGATCTGCCTGAAAGAAGAATGCTGCGGCATCGACATAATGGAGATGGTGGCAGCGATGACGGACGGCAGGATCACGATAGGTCCGGGCACACTGTATGCGCTGCTTGGAGATTTTGTAAAGCAGGGATTTATCAGGGAAACGGCTGTCGAAGGAAGGAAGCGCAGTTATATCCTTACCGATGCAGGACGCATGGCCCTCAAAGAGGAGTATGAGAGACTTAAGGCACAGGTAGTGGATTACGAAAAGAACATGGAATCATAGAGAGGTTAAAGAGCATGAAAAAAGATGATAATATTTTCAGCATAAACCGCGCGGTATCATATGATGATCTTGATTCAACGGCCGCTTATCTTGAGAAGATGGCACGGGAAGGCTGGATGCTTAAGGATATCACGGGAACTACCAGATTTAACTTTGTTAAAACAGAGCCCAAAGAACTGCGCTATGCAGTAGAGATCTTTTCTGAAGGCAGTGTTTATGATACCTATACGATAGAGAGCAATCAGGAGTATATCGAGTACTGTAAAAAAGCCGGCTGGAACTTTATCTGCTCATCGGGCAAGATCGACTACTTTTATACCGAAGACAAAGATGCTCCCGAGATAGAAAGTGATCCCGCAATGAAACTTAAGACGATAGAAAAGGCGCAGCGGCAGATGAAGATAGTCTTTCCGCTGATCTTTATAGCCATGTCAGCTCTCAATCTCCTGATCAATCTGACAAACAGCCTTAACGTGATGGAATGCAGCTTTCTGCATTTTTCAGCTTCGATGCTTTGGATATTTGTCGGCGCTTTGTACATAATGATGCTCATCTTTTATCTGGCGTGGCGCGGCAAGGCAAGGCGTGCTGTTGCCTGCGGTGAAAAGATACCGCCGAATAAGATGAACTTAAGCTTTAAAGCCGGCTACGGCCTGATCATCGTCTTCGGACTGGTACATTCTGTTTTTATGCTGCTGATGGGACTCAAATTCGGTGAGAAGGAAGTGTTCATGTTTCCCTTTATATGGGCTGTGATCATATTGCTTGTCTTTATAAGCCACGGATTATCGGTTTATGCAGAGAAAAAGAGATTAAGCCGCGGCAGTTACAAGGCTTTACTGGCAGTATTGACTGTAGTATGGTCTGTAGTCCTGATCGCGGGGGTCACGATAGTGGTGGTATTGATCATGAACAGCTCATCGAAAGACCGGATAATCCTGGCTGAGAAGGATATGGAAGTATTCGGTGAAAGTGATGTGTTCGTAAAAAGGGATCAGACGGATACGCACTGGGGACACTTCATCCTTTCCGTAGATCAGTATACGCTTACGGCTTATGATGAAGTGGCGGCAAACAGGCATGATGATGAGGAATACATTTCCGATGAGGTGGGATTAAAGAGAAGCTGGGAATTCAGTATCTACAAGCCCAGATTCAAAAGTACTTACGACAGGCTTTTAAAAGAGGCACGTGAAGAAAAGTACAGACAGCTGTCTATCAATTTTGATACGGATATAGCATCACATGTTCCGGAATATGAGAGTGACGATATCACAGTGCTTAGCATAAAAGGTAAATACAGTCCAATAATGCAGCGGTATCTGATCTTTGACGGAAAGAGCATCGTATATCTTCGCTGTGACGAGGACTTAAGCGCACAGCAGATGGAAGTGATACGCAGATCGTTCTTTTAGGATAACATGCAGGGGCTCCCGGCAGATGCACAGGCAGAGACCGGGGTGCCCTTGCAGTTTTATTTCAAAAGCTATATAATATACGGATGACCGAAAGGAGATGATCGTTTTGCCTAAGAAAAAGAAAGTCAGCACAATCATCATAGCATTGGTTCTTATAGCCGTATGTATAGCGGGGATAGTAATGCTCCCCACTCCCGAAAAGCACGAGACCATAAAGCAGACCATGAAGGATGCGGTCCTTCATGATATCAATAAGATAAATTTTTTGGGATTCGAAGTGGATCCTTCATTGATATCCGCATATATCGTAACGGGCATACTTTTGGTATTCGCCCTGATCGTCCGTATTTTTGTCATACCGAAGTTTAAGCCTGTACCCGGTAAGCTTCAGCTCATCATAGAGACCTGGGTGGGCTTTTTCCATGATCTGGGCAGGACCAATTCTCCCCACAGATATAAGGCGCTGGGCGGATATGTCTTCGGCGCAGGTTCGTATATCTTCGTGGGCACGATGTTTGAACTCTTCGGCCTGCAGGCAATAACCACCGAAGGCCATTCCATAACCCTGCCGGCACCCCTGGCAAATATCAATGGTGCCATCTGCATGGGATTTTTATCATTCTTCTTTATCATGAGCGGCGGTATCGCTGCCAACGGCGGCAAGGGTATCTTAAAGACTCTTAAAGAGTTTTCACTGCCTATTTCCATGACATTCCGTCTTTTCGGTGCGTTGATGAGCGGTATGCTCACAACGGAACTGGTCTATTATTATATAACGTTAAGTTTTGGTCTGCCGGTGGTAGTCGGAGTGCTCTTTACCGTGCTCCACGCCCTGATCCAGGCTTATGTGCTCACCATGCTCACCAGTTTCTATTACGGAGAAGTGAGTGAGGTGCACCACGCAAATAATGAAAATATTAAAGCGGAGGAAGTAAAAAATGAAGAAGCTTAAATCCTTATCCATCGTACTTGCGGCAGTGATACTTTTGCTCACCGGATTCACCTTTGCCGGCGCGATAAAGGCTCATGCGGCAGGACCGCAGAAAGCCGTGGTGGTGATGGCAGGTGAAGATGCGACAGCTCCGGCAGCGGCGGCTGCGGCAGATAATGCAACAGGCAGCAAGGCTATAGCAGCGGCGATCGCGATAGGTCTGGCAGCTTTATCCGGTGCCATGGCAATGGGTATAGCTATCGCAAAGTCCAATGAAGGCGTGGCACGTCAGCCCGAGGCTGCAGGCAAGATCCAGACACAGCTTATGCTGGGCCTTGTGTTCATAGAGACAGTCGTTATCTACGCACTGATAGTAGCAATATTGATCGTATTCGTCCTGTAAGGAGGAACATTCAAAATGCCTTTGGGAATAGATTTTGTACAGATACTCCTGCATCTTTTTAATGCGGTGATCCTTTTCGCGGGATTATATATCCTGCTGTATGCGCCTGTCGTCAAATTCATGGATAAAAGGGCGGATCAGATAAGGGATCTTACGGAAGGGGCCGTAAATGCCGAGATGGCTGCCAAAAAGAAGCTTGCCGAGTATGAAGATAAGATAAAGGAAGCCGAGGCAGAACTTGCCGATAGCAAGAAGGCGGCTGCACAGGAGTTAGAGGAGCTTAAGAAGGAGCAGATCAGTTCGGCTAAGGAAGAAGCCAGACAGATACTTTCTGATGCGCGTGCACAGGCCGAACGTGAGAAGAAGGCCATCATCGGCGGGGCAAAGCAGGATATTTCGGAGATGATCGAGCAGGCGGCTAAGAAGCTCATGCAGGGCGAGGATGCTGCCGATCCTTACGATGAATTTATAAAAGAGGCGGAAAGGACGAAGGCAAATGGCTGAAAAGAAGGCCCCCCGCGCATATCTGTATGCGGCTAAGAAACCCGATACCCAGCAGGAAGAGCGCCTTAAGGAGTTCTTAGGAAGACGCTATGCCAGGGAATATGAACTGGTCTATAAGCAGGATGAAGACCTGGGTAACGGTTTTAAACTGGTCGTAGGTGATGATGTATATGACCGCAGCAAGCAGGGGCGTTTTGCACAGTTAAAGGAGATACTGGAAGAGGTTGTCAGACGTGATGACGATTCTTCCGATGTGATAAGTCTTTTCAAGAGCGCGATAGACAGCTGGAATGTGGAGACACTCTCACGTGAGGAGGGTGAAGTCCTAACCATCGGTGACGGCATAGCCATCATCAGGGGACTTGATAAGGCTGTATACGGCGAGATAGTGGTATTCGAATCCGGAGTAAAAGGAATGGTCCAGGATATCCGCAGGGACAGCCTGGGCGTTATCCTTTTCGGCGATGATACGGATGTACGTGAGGGAAGCCGTGTACGACGCACCGGTAAGACTGCCGGCATCCCTGTGGGTGACGGATATCTGGGCAGGGTGGTCAATGCGCTGGGCGAAGCGATCGATGACGGCGGCCCTATACAGAGTGTGGATTACAGGGCTGTGGAATCCCCGGCTCCCGGGATAGTGGAGCGCCAGGCCGTCAATACGCCTATGTATACGGGAATTCTTTCCATAGATTCAATGTTCCCTATAGGCAGGGGACAGCGTGAGCTGATAATCGGAGACCGTCAGACCGGCAAGACTTCCATAGCTATCGATGCCATACTTAACCAGGAAGATGTGATCTGTATCTATGTGGCTATCGGTCAGAAAGCCAGCAGCGTTTCGCGTCTGGTTGAGATGCTTAGGAAAAAAGGAGCCATGAAGCATACTGTGGTCGTAAGTGCGTCCGCGAGTGAAACGGCTCCCATTCAGTATATCGCCCCCTATGCGGGGACTGCACTGGCAGAATATTTTATGTATCAGGGAAAAGACGTGCTGATCGTATATGACGATCTTTCCAAGCACGCCGTAGCTTACAGGGCACTTTCGCTGCTGCTGGAACGTTCGCCCGGACGTGAAGCTTATCCGGGTGATGTATTCTACCTGCACTCAAGACTCTTAGAGCGCTCTGCGCGTCTTAATGACGAGCTGGGAGGCGGCAGTATCACAGCCCTTCCCATAGTTGAGACCCAGGAAGGTGATGTTTCGGCATACATCCCCACGAATATAATATCGATCACCGATGGCCAGATATTCTTAGAGAGCAGCCTTTTCTTTGCGGGCCAGCGTCCTGCGGTCAATGTAGGTCTTTCTGTTTCGCGTGTGGGCGGTGCCGCACAGACCAAGGCGATGAAGGCGGCTGCCGGCAGTCTGCGTTTGGATCTGGCACAGTACCGTGAGATGGAAGTATTCACACAGTTTTCGAGCGATCTGGACGAGTCTACGAAGAAGCAGCTCAAATACGGCCAGGGTCTGATGCAGATACTGCGTCAGCCTACGGGTAAGCCTTATCCGCTGCACAGTATGGTCATAATACTTGTAACGGCCACGGCACGGCTGCTTATGGATCTTGAGCTTAAGCAGATAAGGCCGTTTATAGACGATCTGCTTAAACACTTTGAGAGTATGCACACAGGTATCTGTAACGAGATAGATAAGAGCGGTAAGCTCAGTGATGAGCTGCGCGAAGAGATCAGATCCACGGCCGGGGAGTTTTTAAAAACATGGCAAATGCAAGAGAGATAAAGCAGCGCATCGACAGCGTGCGTAATACAAAAAAGATCACCAATGCCATGTACCTGATATCATCGGCGAAGCTGCGCAAGGCAAAGGAAGGACTGGCAAAGACAAGGCCGTATTTCGATGCCACGGAAAACGAGATAAAGCGGATCTTCCAGAGTACCGAGGATGTTGATTCGCATTATTTTTATCCCAAGGACCATAAAAAAGAGATCAGCAAACATGCTTTTCTGGTCATAACAGCAGATCGCGGGCTGGCAGGCGGCTATAATCATAATGTGATACGTGCCGCTGAAGAAGAGATGAAAAAGCACCGCAGTGTCCGCCTGTATGTGGTGGGCGATTACGGGCGCAGATATTTTAAGAAGCATAAACTCCCCATAGAGGAGACATTTTATTATTCGGCACAGGATCCCACTTTTGAGAGAGCCAGGGAGATATCAGCCCTGCTTCTTGATGAGTATGACAGCGGCAGGACCGACGAGATCACCGTCATATACAGCGATATGGAAAGTGAGCTTAGCTGTGTTGTAAGACAGGCAAGGGTACTGCCTTTTTCACGCAAGGATTTCGTAAAAAGCAGAAAAAAGGATGAGAAGGAATACCGCTTTGAACCATCGCCCACATCGGTGCTCGATTCCATGATCCCCTCATATGTGGCGGGCTTTATCTACGGAGCTTTGGTGGATTCGTTCTCGGCCGAGCAGAATTCAAGGATGAATGCAATGAGCAACGCAAACCGTAATGCGGAGGAGCTGCTCACCAGACTTAAGAAAGAATATAACAGGGTAAGACAGGCTGCCATAACCCAGCAGATAACTGAAGTATCTGCCGGAGCAAAGGCCCAGAGGATGCGCAGGCTTAAAAGAGCGCGGCAGCAGATGGAGGAAAGATAGTTGGCTAAGGGAAGGGTAGTACAGGTATCAGGACCTGTCATAGATGTTGAATTTGATAAAGGGACCATGCCCAGACTCCGTGAGGCTCTGCTCACCGTACTTAACGGGAAGGAACTTACGATGGAGGTGGCCCAGCTTCTGGAGGATCATACCGTAAGATGCATAATGCTTTCCGAAAGCGAAGGGATGTATCGCGGCATGGAGGTTGAGTCTACCGGCAGCGGTATCAGAGTGCCCGTGGGCGATAACACGATAGGCAGGATGTTCAACGTACTGGGTAAGCCGATAGACGGTGGTGAGCCCATAGCCGAAGATGCGACAAGGTGGGAGATACACCGTCCGGCACCTTCCTTTGCCAGACAGAATGTTTCGATAGAGGTACTTGAGACCGGCATCAAGGTAATAGATCTGCTGGCACCCTATGCAAGAGGCGGAAAGATAGCGCTCTTTGGCGGTGCGGGTGTAGGAAAGACCGTTCTTATACAGGAGCTTATACATAACGTGGCTATGGAACACGGCGGGTACTCCATATTTACCGGAGTGGGCGAGCGCAGCCGTGAGGGTAACGATCTGTGGAACGAGATGAAGGAGAGCGGTACCATAGACAAGACGGCCATGGTGTTCGGACAGATGAACGAGAGCCCCGGCGTGCGTATGAGAGTTGCACTTACGGGACTGACAATGGCAGAGTATTTCCGTGATGTCCAGCACAGAGACGTGCTCCTCTTCATAGACAATATATTCAGATTTGTGCAGGCAGGTTCGGAGGTGTCAACACTTCTGGGACGCATGCCTTCTGCAGTGGGTTACCAGCCTACGCTGGCACAGGAGATGGGGCAGCTTCAGGAGCGTATCACTTCTACGGAAGAAGGAAGCGTTACATCCGTTCAGGCCGTGTACGTGCCTGCCGATGACCTGACCGACCCGGCTCCCGCAACGACTTTTACCCATCTGGATGCCACCACGGTGCTTTCAAGAAGCATAGCCGAGCAGGGTATATATCCGGCTGTGGATCCGCTGGATTCCACGTCGCGTATACTGGAGGAGGATATAGTCGGTAAGGAGCATTACGAAACGGCCCGTGCAGTACAGGAGTATCTGCAGAAATATAATGAGCTGCAGGATATCATTGCCATACTGGGTATGGATGAGCTTTCCGACGAAGATAAACTGGTAGTAAACAGAGCCAGAAAGATGATACGTTTCCTGTCACAGCCCATGTTCGTGGCTGAAAAGTTCACGGGTATCAAGGGAGTGTATGTACCTCTGAATGAAACGATAAAAGGTTTTAAGGAGATACTTGAGGGCAGGTATGATAATCTGCCGGAAGCAGCATTTTATAATGTCGGCAATATCGAGAGTGCAGTAAAGAAAGCCGAAGAGCTATGAACAGCTTTAACTTAAAGATCTATGAATCTGACGGAGTCTTTTACGAAGGCGAAGCGATCAAGGTGACTATTCCGGCATACGACGGTGAGTACGGTATATGGGCCGATCACGAGAATGTCGTTATGGCGGTGGTCCCGGGTATCCTGCGCTTTACTACCTTTGAGGAAAAGACTTATCTGGCTTCTGTATCTAACGGGATGTTCCGCGTGGATAACGGGGATGTGCTGGTATTGGTGGAGACAGCGGAGCGTCCGGAAGAGATAGATGTGGAGCGCGCCAGACGCCGGGAACAGGCGGCGCGTGATGCCATGCGGGAGAAAAGATCCCTGCGCGAATACCGCCTGGCAGAGCTTCAGCTTAAGCGTGAGCTGGTCCGCCTTAAACTGGCAGGCAAGCGCGACCTGGAGGACTGAAAGGTATAGCTTGGGTAACAGGATGACGGCAGTCATCCGGACAATCTTATAAATGAGGAGGGGTTAAAAATGGGTTTATTTGACAAAATGATGAGTTCCGTTAACGACATCGCATCAGCAGTCGCAGGAGGGGGAGCAGCAGGTCTTGATGCCTCATGGATGACCGACAGGCGTATCGAGCTTAAGCCTGTAGAGGATCTTGAAGAGCTTAAGGCTTCGGTAAATGTCGCCGATCCCGGGAGCGTGGCGGCATATTATGTATATGCTGTTATGGCTCTTACAGCTGACAGGGATACAGGCCTTAGCATGATGAAGTATCTGTTTGCGGATCTTGAGCCTTTCGGCCGCGGCTTTACCGAGGGCGGCACTAACGGAGGCTGGGATAACTATATGAACGACCGCCTTAAGGCTGATGATTACCGCTGGCTGCCCAGAGCCTATTTTGACGGCGCTGTTGCAGGAAACGGTTTCCATCCTGCGCAGCCTCTTTCGGTAAGTCTTCATTTTAACCGGCCTAATACGGATGCACTTAATTCGCAGAGCCTTGAGCAGCTTGGCAGGCTCAATATCGTATACTGGGTAAAGAGCAATGCGGCAGGAAACCAGGTGAATATCGAACTGTCAAAGTTTGACGGAAGTGACCGCTGGTATGTTACCAAAGGGTCTGTGGCAAGCGCACTTTTCTATGACCAGCGTGCAGGTCTTACCGCTGAAGCAAAGGCTAAGCTGTGGAGCTGAGTATTGCTTTTATATATGGACAAAAGAGCGGGGGCTATGCTATAATTTCGTAAGACTTTTTCACGGGAGGTTGTTATGGCTGAGAATAAAGATGATCTTAAGGTTTTAATGGATTCACTTGCCATCGGAGATGAGGGAGCAGGTGTGCTCCAGACTGCTAGTTCCGTGATGCGCCAGAAGGATGTGGATTATCTGGTGAGCCTTCTTCAGGAGCTTCAGGCATATCGTGAGATAGGTACTCCCGAAGAATGCGCTGAATACAAGAAAAAGGCACTTGGCTGAATTGTTGTTTGATCGTATTATTGCAGGGGCAGGCTTTATCCTGCCCTGTTTTTCTTTATAAATGAACGAACGTCTCAAGAAAAACCTGGTCCTTCAGGGCAGTATACTGGCAGCAGCCGGGCTTATCAGTAAGGTGATAGGCTTTATTTACCGTATCCCCATGGCAAATATCCTGGGTAATACCGGAAATGGGCTTTATTCGGTGGCATTCGGCCTTTATAACATAGCACTTACACTTTCTTCATACAGCATGCCTTTAGCCATCTCAAAGCTTATGAGTGCACGTCTGGCTAAGGGTGATAAAAAGAATGCCCACAGGCTGTTTCATGATGCGCTGATATTTGCGGTATGTACGGGCCTTATTGCTTCCATAGCCCTGTATAAAGGCGCTGAACTATTTGCAAAGCTGTACCGTAAGGAAGGGCTGGAGATGCCTCTTCGTGTGCTGGCGCCTACCGTTTTCGTTGTGGCGATGCTGGGCTGCTGCAGGGGCTTTTTCCAGGGGCACAGAAACATGGTGCCTACGGCGGTATCCCAGGTGATCGAACAGATCGTAAATGCTGTTGTCAGTGTATGGGCGGCGGCATATTTCACTAATATGGCGGCAGGGAAGAATACAGCGGCGTACGGAGCCATGGGAGGCACCTTCGGGACGCTTTTTGGTGCATTGTCAGCGCTTATACTCTTTATGATCCTGTTTGTTGCCAGGCAGCTTACGATCAGGACAAAGGATCTGGGAGACATGCCTGCGGAGGATCACAGGTTGCTGGTAAAAGCGGTATTCTTAACGGTCCTGCCTGTTATAATCAGTCAGAGTATTTACCAGCTTGGCTATACGCTGGATGATTTCCTTTTCGGAAACCTGATGGCGCTTAAGGGTGTGGATCAGACTACGGCAACCGATCTGCAGGGTGTGTTCAATACACAGTACAACCAGATGATAAATCTGCCCACAGCTATCGCAACGGCCATGGCCAGCGCTACACTTCCCAGTATAGTTGCTTCCCATACAAAGGGAGAAAAGGATAAGGTAAGGGCTAAGACCGACACCGTTATCAAGGTAAATATGCTCATAGCCATTCCGTCGGCCATAGGGCTGGCTGTATTGGCAGAGCCCGTTATGGGGGTGCTTTTCCCGAGGCTTGGAGATATGATGGATATGGCGGTCACTTTGCTCCAGACCGGCTCCACAGCTGTTGTATTCTATGCGCTGTCGACGCTCAGTACATCCATACTCCAGGGCGGCGATAAGATGCGGCTGCCGGTGATCCACTCGGGCATATCACTGGCCTTTCATGTGGTAATAGTAGCAGGATGTCTGTACTTTACGGACCTTGGCGTATATGCCCTGATCATAGGAAATGTCAGTTTCCCTTTGCTGGTATGCATACTCAACTGCCGCAGCATTGCAGCTCTTGAGGGATACAGCTTTAAGTTTATGGAGGCCTTTGTCAGGCCCTTTGCCGCAGCCTGTGTAATGGGAGTGGCGGCATTTGTGGTATATACGGTGCTTAAGGGGCTCACAGGTATGCTGATAGCCATGGTGATCGCTATAGTGACAGCGATGATCGTATATGTGATAATGCTCATCGCATTTAAGGCCGTGACTGTCACAGAATTAAAACATATCATAAAGAGGAGGTAAATAAAGATGAAAGGTTATTCCTACACGCCGAGCGGAGTATGCTCAAGAAAGATCTATTTTAAGCTTGATGATGACAGGACGGTTCACGATCTTGTATTTGAAGGCGGCTGTAACGGCAATCTGAAGGCGATAGGCAAGCTTGTGGAAGGAAAGGATGCATCAGAGATAGCAGGGATACTTAAAGGCAATCAGTGCGGCATGAGAGGAACCTCCTGCGCAGACCAGTTATCCATGGCACTTGAAAAAGCCATGGCCGATATGGCAGCTGAATAAGATAAAGGCTTTGTCAGTCAGGGCGGGCATATGAAATAAAAAGCCGGGGATCTCCCGGCTTTTTTGGTATTTTTATTTAGCTGCACAGCTTTCCGACAACTTCGTTGATAACTTTTCCGTCGGCTTTTCCTTTAAGCTCGCCCATTACCGTTTTCATGATCTGTCCCTTGTTCTTTGTGGCTATCAGATCGGCAAACTTTTCTTTGAGAAGGGCCTCTACCTCTCCGGCGCTCATAAGGCTGGGAGCATATTCATTTATCACGTCATAACGGAATTGGTACCCGGCTTTCAGTTCGGCGCGCTCGTCGGGGCAGGAATCTATCTGCTCCTTTACCGACTTAAGTTCCTTAAGGATAACACGGTCAACCAGATCCTCTCCGATATCATCTCTGTGGCCCTCATCGATAGCTGTTTTTTTGATTGCCTGTATCACCGATGAGATGGCGTCCTTTCTTTCTTTGTTATGATCCTTCATGGCTGCGATCATGTCTTTTTGAAGTTTTTCAAATTGCATTCTGTTTTCCCTCCCGGTGCTTTTGTAAATATTTTTCTAACTGATAATATACCATTTTGCGATGCATTACACAAACAGAAATTCAAAAGAACATGACTAAAGTCATATCAAAAACAGTTCTTTTTTCACTACAAAAGAGGATGGCCGGTAAATATAATGGGTTTATCAGATGAAGTACAAGTCTGACAAACTTTTATCAATTTATGGAGAGAAGAGATATGGGAACTATTTTGAAAACAAAGGACCTTACAAAGAAGTATGATAACAGGGTCGTGGTGGATAACTTAAATATATCGATCGAAGAAGGAGAGATATTCGGACTTCTAGGACCCAACGGGGCAGGTAAGAGTACCACCATGAACATGATCTGCGGAATAGTAAAGCCGACATTGGGATCAGTGGAATTCCACGGAAAGGATTTTGACAGACACCGCAAGGAACTGATCGTTGAACTGGGATACATCCCTCAGGAGCTTGCGATCCACGGGAATCTCAAGGCATGGGAAAACGTGGAGCTGTTCACATCACTTTACGGGATCAGAGGCGCGGAACTTAAGAAGAGGATCGATGAGTCGCTTGAATATGTGGGACTGCTGGAAAAGAAAAATGATTATGCGAAAACGTTTTCCGGCGGTATGAAGAGGAGGCTTAACATAGCCTGCGCCATAGGCCATCATCCGGATCTTCTGATCTTTGATGAGCCTACAGTCGGCATCGATCCACAGTCAAGGAACTTCATCCTTGAAAAGATCAGGGAGTCCAACAAAAACGGGGCTACGGTCATCTATACCAGCCATTACATGGAAGAGGTAGAGGCGATATGTACCAGGATAGCCATAATGGATAACGGGAAAGTGATCGCAACGGGAACAAGTGAAGAATTGAAAAAAATGGTCGTGAACGATACGTCATCGATCACACTTGAAGAAGTATTTCTTACACTGACCGGAAAGAAACTGAGGGACTATTAATATGATCAGATATCTTATAAAAAATAATTTCAAACTGATGATGCGCAGCGCCACGAATATCCTGCTGTATATCGTGACTCCCGTTATACTGGTGGCGTTGCTTTCGAGCGCCTTTGGCGATCTGCTGGAAAAATATGAAGTAAACGGCAGCATTAAAGCAGGTTACAGCATAAGCGCAGATGATACGGATGTTAAGACTGAGCTCTTGACAGAGCAGGTTAAGACTGCAGCAAATGAGAGTGATATCATCCTGACCGAATATCCGGAGTGTGACGCCGAAAAAAAGATCATGGAAGAAAACCTGGCAGGATTCGTGGTATTTGAAAAGGACGGAAAATACACAATATATCAGAACGGGGAGCGTAAATATGAGGCTAAAGCGCTGGATTATCTTATAGGCAGTGTTGATAAACGGATCGCGCAGTTTATGCTTGATGCATACAGGAGTGATGTGCCGCCTGAAGTCAAGATCAATGCAGAGCATCCTCAGTACATGGAACCCATAGAGGCTTCGGATTATTACGGGATCGTGGAAGTGGTGTATTTCGGCTGGTGCGCTGTTGTATGCGGCGCAGGGATCTTCACTGCCGAGAAGAAATACCATATAGGCAAGAAACTTAAGGTATCGGGGCTTTCTGAATTACAGCTGTTCCTTGGCAAGTTTATACCCATGCTTCTGGTGGTGTCGATCTCGTCGCTCTTAACGGCAGGGATAACGATACTGCTCTTTGGAGTACACTGGGGAAGCCCGCTTATCTCTGCGCTGATAGTTGTGTTGTCAGCGGCAGCAGCTACGGCATTCGGGCTCATGTTCTATAACATCACGCGGAATGTGGTGGTCACGATAATCGCTGTGTTTGCCGTGGTATGGGTAGCCGGATTCACCGGAGGCAGTTTTGAGACATATATGCTCTCGACCCAGCCTCAGGTGCTTAAGGATATCTCACCGATCTATCATATCAACAGGGCTCTTACAGAACTTTCCTGTATGGGGCATAGCGACTATACGTTAAGCGCTATTGCATACTGCATCACGATAATGCTTGTAAGTGCATTTGCGGCAGTAGCAGCCGGTTATATAAGAGGGAGGAAGGGCGAATGAAAACACTGATAAAGATGAGTATGAAACTGCTGCTTCGGACCAAGGCGTTCTGGTTCTTTCTGATACTGACGCCTGTACTGTCAACATTGATACTTAAATCACAGTTTGACAGCTCGGCAGCATATATACAGAAAGAAGACGGAAGCGTGATAGAGCTGTCCGGAGCGGATGAGAAGGTGGCATATAACGGCGGGAACGGAGAGTATCTGGTAAAGGTCTACGATGCTTCGGGCAGCAGGCTTTCGGAAGAGATGCTTAAGATGCTGGCACGATCGGGAATGTATATGATATGCAGGTGTGATCTGTCCGGACAGGGAGAC
>JAEEGL016479160.1_pt1 | contig 19461 bp, 19 predicted proteins | sample 9134231 | NCBI WGS metagenome assembly JAEEGL01 (sample SAMN16246548, study PRJNA631951) | gut metagenome | biome: gut microbiome; feature: rumen; material: fiber-attached | host: Bos | place: Iran: Karaj | collected 2018-10
GGATCATGAGGGTTAGTTTAGGGATAGTATGGGCTTTTTTACGTATTAACACAGAAAAGCATTTCGATTACAGTTTCCGTTGCAGAAAACCAAGGATCCTGTAAAAAACGGATTCATTCCCTTTTACCACTACGGCGATCTGATTTTTCGCCCGGTTAAGGCCATGGAAGAGGCTTCTGACGATAGACTCCTGACCGGATGCGCGATCCCTCTTATCGCGAAGATAACCCTCTTCATCGTAGTAGAAGGAATCATCGATCATCATGACGATCTTATCAAACTCTTTGCAGGTAGCTGCACCGGTATCGATCCTGCCATCCTGATCCGCAGTAACTAACGATAATTTCGCGTTTTTTCCAATCAGTTCCTTATCCCATATGTACACATACCCGCGTTCTTCAAAAGTATGGATGATGGTATCTGCCTCCCAATCATCATTAGCATAAGCAACCGATACCGAAGGGAAATCGTATTTTCGCCCGGAGCTGGTGACGCACATGAGGCTTCGGATAAAGGAAGACAGTTCCCCGTTTAAACGGATCTTACCGGTCAGTTTGTACCCGATAAATCCTTCCTCTTTCTCCAACAGCGTAGCACCTTCCCCGTTTCTCTCAGGGAGTGCCAATGCATCCTCATTATCGTAGGACACGATCACCGGGATATTTTCCTGTTTTGCCAGCGTAAGGATCTCCGTCAGCATAGTTTTGTTCAGATGATGCCCTTCATCTACCAGAAGCGCCGCATAGTTTTCCTTAAGACACAGCTTCTCAGAGGGGTCAATGTGATAAAAGTCCACTCGTTTTAACCGCTCGTTTAGCTGTTCCAGTTTCTGCTCATAGGGGCCCAGATGCAGGATACAGACTTTCTCCGACACAGAAAGTTCCATAGCGATATCGTAAAGCAGGATGGTCTTGCCGGTTCCGGGAAGTCCCGTAAAACCATGGAGAGAAAATTGACGTTTTACCACCTTGCGCTCTTCCCATACATCCCGCAGGATCTGCCGTTTGATGTCTCTCTGGCTGGAAGTCAAAAAATAATCCCTTCTAAGGAAACGATTGGGATCCGTAAGGGGTGAGATCAGGAATTTCTCTTCACTGAAAAGCCCCTCTATATCGCCATTGAAGCAGTTCTGCTGCTTTTTAAGCATGGCAAAGAGCTCGGTTACTTCCGCATCGATCAGTCTGTCCCCGCCGGTAAGGCGCACCAGACGGTCCTCCTCACTGATATAGGTAAAGGAATATATGGTTCGTTCCAGAGACGACAGATAATAACGGTTTTGCCTTAGTTGATTCTTGATCACCTCATCGGACACATTGCCGCTCTTTAATTCGATGTTGATCACAACCTCTTCGCTGACCCGCAACAGGTCAAATTCCTTCCCCAGTTTGGGCAGCGTAAAGGAATAATAAAAATCGTAGGCGGCAGTCTCAGGGCTCACGGCATACAATTTATCGCAAAGGAGCCTGAGTCCCCCTGTCTCCCACTCTTTGATCTTCAGGTGGCTCTTGCGCTTGGACATCTGGCGCTCTAAGCGCTCCATGCCGTCCGGATCTGTTATTCTGGTAAGGGTGTAAATGTTGATGGGTTTCATATAATTAATAATACAACCCATACAGTCCGCTTGCTATAGACTTATCAGACAACGCAGTACGGTTCTTGGATCCTCATTAATACACAACATATGAAAACAAATAATCCTTCATGTCGCAATCAATAAAGCCATAATAGACGTCTGACTCAGTTATCTCCGATATTTTCTTATATTCTTGTAAAAGGTCATAGTATTTTTGCAATGTACCATTTCCGGAAAGCAGCATAATTGCTTTTCTTCCCTTCTGTGCCCATAATATTTTATTGGCGACTTCTTTAAAACGTCTTAAATCCTGTAAATGAATTCCTCCCACGTGGATCTTTCTCCCTTTTTGGAACGCGTTATACTCTATATCCCGTAAATCCTGTGCATCAAAATTAGCGATGCCCTTGCCATCCAATAAGTCCTGAAAGGCTATCAAAATATCCTTCCGATTCTCGACAGTTAACAAACGTCCGGTTTCAAAGTCGGTGATTTTTTTAGCCTCAGATTCTTCCGTTTTTTTCATTTTTCATACGCTCCATGTGCAATTTATGTCATCTGTTAATATGCTGCATACGTAAGCAAATAATCCTTTTGTTCCTCACGATCAATCACGCAAAGGAAAAAGCAATAATCATCTTCTGCGTTCTGGCACAGTTCTGCAAAATAGTTTACATACATTTCCATAGTTATTTTTCCTGAGATAATCATAATAATATCCCTTCCTTTTAATGCTTTAATGTAACTCCTGGCAATACGAACAAAATAAGCCATGGATAAAAAATGCTGGCCTCCTACTCTCACTTTTCTCCCATCGGAATCTGCTTCTGCTTCCAACTCAGATATAATAGCGTCATCTATGTTTACCAGTCCCTGCCCATCCAGAACATCACTAAAATCCCGCAACATATCCATCTGATTTTTTGCTAATAATATACGATAGGTCTCATAATTTCTTGGAAACACCTTAATCTTACCCAGTCTTATACTCATTGGTTTGCACCTCCTTATCAAATGCGCCTGGAATCTAGTTGATTACTCTTGCGAAAAATTATATGCTTCTGCATAGACAGATTCTGTCGCAATAAGAGTATGAAAAAAACCTAGGAAAAAATCCTAGGTCCGTAATATGCAAAAAGCATCCTTTGTTGTCGACAAAATACTTGTACACAAATATTAAGAATATTTCTGAATAATATAACGTTTTCTATTTATGAAACTGTAGACAATCTCTGTGTCCATATAACAGTAAGGTTGCGCCCGAAAATTTCACCCTCCTTATGCGTTCCACACCTTTATTGCGTTCGAAAGCCTCCAGTCAATATCCTTTCTAAATATATCCGGTGTAAACATTTCTTATTTCCTCTATTGTTCGGTATCTTTTTCCTGATATGCTTCAAAATCCTCCAGCAATAATAATGACAAATCATTATCTGATAGATTATCCTTTGCTATTATTCGCTTTGCATGAGCCATAACGAGATCATCAAATATATTTCTAGCAAGACGACCATTTGCAAAATTCTCGTCTTTATTCGTAATCTTATTATCAAAATAATCCTTTAAGGCGTCTTTCAACTCATCCGATAGCTTATAATCATTTCTCTCTGCTATCATATCCAAGATATTAAGCAGTTCATCTGATGAATAATCATCAAATTCAATAAAAGTATTAAACCGTGATCTCAAGCCCGGATTCGATTCAAAGAACTGCTTCATAGGTTCAGTGTATCCAGCAACTATAACCACAAGATCATCTCTATAATCTTCAAGGGCTTTTGTTAACTCCGTAAGACATTCTCTGCCATATGAATCAGCGTGATCATTTTCAGTAATACTGTATGCTTCGTCTATGAACAACACTCCTCCTTTAGCTCGTCCTATCACTTCCTTAACCTTTAAGGCTGTCTGTCCTTGATACCCTGCTATAAGGTCTGTTCTCGAAACCTCAAGAAAATGTCCCTTAGATAATAATCCTATCTGCTTATATACACGTCCTACTATACGAGCTACAGTCGTTTTACCTGTACCCGGATTACCGGTAAATGCCAAATGCAGTGTATTCTTTTGAGAGAAAAGATTATGTTTTTCCCTTATCTTTTGAATCTTCTGATAAGTAATCAGATCATTGACAATGCTTTTGACGTTACTCAGACCTACCAGTTCATTTAATTCCTCCAAAAGCGCTTCAAGTGTCTTTTCATCCTCATCAGACATGCCTTGCTGCTGACCGTTACAGATTTCCTTAACATCAAGATATCCGTAATAGTTTATGATTGCATCCTTTAGAGCTCTTGCCACCTGAATAGTCTGCTTGCTCTCTGTCTCAGCTAATTCAGAAATACCCCTGCATATTTCTCTTGTCGCAGAATCATCGTTATTCTCAACAATGCTAAGAGCTAATTTTGTATATGCTCCGTCACTATCAGTTATCGCATCCAGTTTGGACGCCAGATTTAAGACATTTTTACTACGCTTATTATCCATTATAGTATCCCCATGACAGACAGGATCAGTTGAAGAACAGATAATCCCAAAGCACCACCCGCAACTGCAAATGCTATCTTTATCTTGTTTTTTAATTCTATGTTTTCTTTGTCTAAGTTAGCTATTGTATACTTTAATCCTGCGACATTATTCTCAACATCAGATGCCTTACCGGAAAGTGTCTCTACCTCTTTCCCAAGCGAATGAGAATAATCCCATTCCTCATCAACATCATTTATATGAGTCATATCCTTGAGTGCTTCCAAAAATGCAAACGTATCCGAAAGACTACTGAAATCATCAATGCATTTCTGAATCTTCTTTTCCGATGATTGCAAGCGATCCCACATATCATCTATCGAATCAAAATGTTTTTGACTCTTTCTAAAGGTTTGAATATCCGATAAACCTTTTTCTAAGTCCTTTGTTTTTATTTCAAATGATTCTGATAAACCGGATGTTGTTTTCTTAAGCGAATCAACATCAGTCCATAAACTATCTATATCCGAAATGTGTTCAAGCTTCTCAAGATTATCCTTATATTCGGTTAATTCATGAATATGATCTTGTATTCCGCCTATGGCATCATCTATCTTTGTAGACAATGCTTCTATCTGCGGCTCCTGTGCATCGATTCTTTCAGAGAACTCCTCTATCCGTCCATCTATACGATGAACATCGCTCCACATCTCATCAACATCTTTAAGGTGCTTATGGCGATTTATTTCATCCTTGAATTGCTTCAGTTTCGATATGGTTTTCTGTAATGCTTTAATCGCATCATCCGCATCTTTCTGTGCGGCCTTAGCTTCTTCACTTGCATGCTTTGCAGATTCTACACCTATAAGTATTCCTTGGATATACCCTTTATCCAAAGCTTCAAAGGTCTCATAAACCTGTCCAAATTCTTTGATTACTTTACGGTCTCGTTCATTGATTTCAGCAAAACAACTTTGCAATTTTGTCACTAAATTATTCATTTCCTTGCCTGTAACCTTATGACCGCTAAGGAAACCTGGGAGACCTCCAGACAAGAAATCAGACAACTGACCATCAGTTTTGAATTCATCAAGTTCCGTACTGGTAGCCGGTTGATCAGCAAATTTCTTTAATTCTTTCTTTTGTTTATCAAAATCTTTTTTTTCTATACTGTATTTTGCCATGTTCAATCTCTTTCTCTTTAAAGATTATCAAGATCCTCTGAGATCTTTTTTTTTGCCTCCTCATTCTTCGTTGTTTCTGGCAATGTATCGTCAAAAATGGTATTTACAGCCTCACTCATCACATTTTTGGCCTCTTCATGTCTTTCAGTAATTTTCTCTGCCGCTTCAGATTTTACAGTGTCTAAATCGGAGGCTGATTCACTTACCTTTTGTGCCTGAAACATCTCATTCTTCTTCGGATCCGGAGATGTCTTTTCATTATTCTCAAATATGTGCTGATTATTATTCGTGGCTTTATTTATAAAATAAACCACACCGCCTATTACAACTACTACACCTATGATTCCCAATACAATTTTATAGTTCATAACCTTTCCCCTTATATTTGATCTAAAGAAGAGTTTATATCTGCCAGTATCTCCGTATTATCATCTTCCTTTCCGGAGAAAATGTAATCAGTAGCTTCCTTCATGACTTCAGCCGCTGCCTCATGTCTTTTCTTAATTGTTTCACCTTTTTTCTTCTTCGTGCGTTTTAACTGCTCCTGATTTACGGCAATAACCTGTGCTTGTTTCTTAAGAACCTCGTTGCCTTTTTCTATCTGTTTTTCAGTAATCTCCTGACGCTTTTTCTTAGCTATCAACTTATCAATGAGATTCAGCATAAGAGCTCCAGCAATACCGGCTACTACTGCACCAAGGAATATACCAATAATATTAGCAAGGCTACCCAGTAAAGGTATTTCAATGGCAAATACTGGGAATGACATAAGCCCTTTCTCGATAACCTCTCCCAGCACAAGTGCTCCCATACTCGTTAAACCGGCCATAACGATCTTGCCAATCTCCAACATAAGAACACCAAATGATTTCTTACGATTTTCTGGAGTCTTAATATAATCTATTGCCTCCTTTACGGACTTACCACCCTGTTTAATTAATGTCCATACTTTCTGAATAGCACTTACTACTGGTCCGAATATGGCACTCAATACTGTTGAGGCAATAGTGGTTCCCGCAGTAAGCAGATTTTGTTTAATATTTTTAAGAAAAGCCGATATAGCCTCTTTCACCTGCCCAAGAAATGTATTCAAGTTCTTTTCTTTTGATTTAAGCCAATTGATCAGTTTTCCTATAATATTTCGGATCAACTCAGCAAGCAAGCCCATAACGGCAGCTCGCAGAGCTTTTCCACCTATCCTAAGAGCTTCAGCTTTTTGAGACTTCTTGCCGGAAGCAATAGACTTTTCTTCTGCTTCTTTCTTTAGTTTCTCGTATTCGTCTCTTGCCTCTTTATCCTTTTCCCTCAGTTTTTCTTCATCAATATCAAATCTATCAGCGGGCTTTTCACCATTCCTATCAGATTCAAGCCATTCAGTCATGGTACTATCACCCTTAGACTCATTTGCTGCAGAATCCAAAGGATTTAAGTTCTTATCACTATTAGCAAAAGCAATCTGTTCTTCCTTTGTCATATGCGCATTAGCAGCCGGATCTCTAATGATCTCCGCCGCCGGTACAGTATGATCCATATGCTCCTGCGCTGATCCTTTTGGTCTGTCTTTATCAAAAGGAGCTCTTGCATCTGCAGTTAAAACTTCTTTTTCTTTTCCAGATCGCTTATCAAGCTTCTTTTTAACCTGTCCGTTTTCATCCTTTTGGAAATTACTCTGCCAATCATCGTACCTTTGCTGATAATCAATTTCCGTATTGTGTGATGCAATCTTCCCCTCTGCGAAATCCTCTGTAGTCTGAATATGTGCTTCATTTCTAAGATCAAGGGTCATTCCTCTGTTTTCTTTAATGAAATCATCACCGGCAACAGCACCAATCTGTATAATAAACTGATCCCAGACTACATCCATAATAGCATTTCCTAAATTATCAGGATTACTGATCTTCGCCTTGTCCTCTTCAAGCAATTTCAAGTCAGAAAGACTATCCTCAAGCCCTTCTTCGAGTTGCTTCTCCAGCTCATCTAAGTCCAGATTTTCTATTTCTATATCATTTTCATCGAGTAACGCATTTTCTTTATCGTTCATGGGATTCCCCGCTCCTTCCTCGGTATATAATTCAAAACGCCTTTATAGATTTGTGATCAACAACCATAATAATACCTGTCTCTATTCTTTTATATTTATCTGGCATAGAGCACCAATATACCACTCCTAAACAAACTGCTTCTTCCAAGAAATAAATACCATGTCAGAATTAAAATATATCAATCTCTCATCAAATTAGTTCAACAAAATCCCCCTGACTACGTAACCACATATCTATTCCATCACCAAAAACCTCAGCCGTTATAGTATAGATACCATCTTCTTCGGCTATAATCTGGGCCGTTGGTAATCGATCCAGCACAGCATCAACTGAATATCCGGAATATTTGAATTTAACTCTCCGAAGTTTTCCACCATACATAAACTGTATTCTTTTTCTAAATTCCCCCTCTTCAAAACGATCTTTATAAGGGATCTTGAAATGCTCGTCTAAAACTTCTAGTTTTTGTATTCTGTCTACTCTATATATCGTGGGGAATGAATCCTCGAGTATTCTAAAATTCTCGCGTACATTCTTATCTTCAATAAAAGCAGTCATGTAGAAATAATATTCCGAAAACATGATCGCTACTGGTTTTAACTTCCTTGTTTTGACCGTACTGCCTTGAATTCCCTGGTATTTTATTTCTATGAACTGCGAGTTTCTTATTGCCTGACCAATATCCCACAGCCGATCAATGAATACTGATTTATGGCGAGGTTCAACATAATGATATTCTTCATTACTTATCAATTCCTGAACAATGTTCTGATTATTCTTGGGCACACAGCATGTGATCAACTTATCCAGCATGCCAACCATCTCTTCTTTGGAAAACGCCCTACTATCAAGGAGAATTTTACATAATGCCAAGACCTCACTGTTAGTAAGCCTCATGTTGTATATAGTCTCCAAGCGATATCCTTTTTCAAACCTGTCATATATCACCGAATTAAGTATTCCGGTTCTTTCTGAATCAGCGTCCAAAAAAAACCTGATATCATCAATGTCTCTTTGAATACTTCTTTCATTTACGCCATAGTTTAGAGCTTCTTCAGTTTTATTTACGACATATCCTTCGGACAACTTTGCGTATATCTGAAGCACTCGTTGTATTTTATCGCTTTTTACTTCTTCCACAACGCTATCTCCTCATTTGATGGTAAGGAACACACTTATATCAAAAAAGCGGCACTATGAAATGCACAACGCACTCAAAATACCGCTTTAATACATATATTACCGGTAACTGATTGACATTGAACAGCTGCTTAAGATTGCTTTTTTTATCCTTAGTGTTTTGTACTACCTTATTTCAATGAAATCACATCAGACATCTATATTATAAGCGAATATTCGTACACAACCAATGTCTATATCCGCAAATATACACAGTTCTCTAAATATGTCTAATAATCTGCGAATACCACTTAACACTTGAGAATGGCATGCTTTTTCTTATGAGCTTTCATTTATTCCAACACAGGTAAGCCCATCCAAAAAGCAAAACAATTCAAATTCGAGCATGCGTACTGTGATCTCCAACCTATCATCTCTTGTCATCAAGCTTTTTATTCCTGATATTCCAAACATTACTGTTGTATAATCTTTATTCCCCATAAATATACTGATGTCTTTTATCGACATCTCAGTAAATCTACTGCACAGATACATAATAATCTTACGAACCAAACTCAATTCAGCGTTTCGCTTCGTAGAAAATACATCCTCCTCTAAAACGTCATATTTCCTGCAAACAAGTTTCACAATTTCTTTTTCTAAACAACTATTATTACTTTCTCGAGACTTCATATAATTTATGATTACTCCTTTCTCCAGCAATGTCTGCTTAAAATATTTCTTCTTTGTATTACGAATATCTGATCTAAATCCACCGTATCAAATACAACGCTATTTTATTCAGGGATTTCTCATTTAAAATACCTCCATGAAAATCAATCATTTTATAACTACTAGGTACTTTAAAAATATCAAGTCACAAAGACACTATCTGTCATTCATTTGTATTTTTATATGAATTAATAAAAAAACCGGGCAGGTTAACCTGTCCGGTAACAATCTATATTCAGAGTTCAATCGATAATACCATATTTCTTGTATAGCTTTTTTCTCTCTTCCGCAGTAGCATTCAGCGCTTTCATAAAATCATCGCTACCGGGCTTCACAGTCCTAAGGAGTTCAACAAGCATATCCGCACCTTCTTCACGGCCTTCTTCACGGCCTTCTGTTCGTTCATCTTCCAAAAGTTCCTGCCAAGCCTGACACACTTTCATCTGCCCTCCTTTTACCCTTTGGATGGGAATATTTGTACCAATATAAGTATTGATCATATCTACAGTATCCATACGAATCATCTCGTTTTCTCTTGTTTTAATTATATCACGAAGCTTGTTCTTGTCATCAGAAGCCTGTATAAACTCCATAACAGTACCAAGCTCAGAAGAAAACTTTGTAAAATCCTCTATCTCATCCGGAGTAATAAGATTTAGCCTGTAATCATCTATATATTCAGTAATCCGTGGATCCACCTCACCAAACATATCAAAAAGCGATCTTGGTGCATCCCATTTTTCCTTATCGAAGCATATACAAAGTGTGATCACCGGAAGGATATGGTCGTCTTTTGAAAAACCGGATAGTCTTTCGTCTCCTTTAAGATCGCCATCTTCTTCATGTTTCTTTTTTATATCCTCTACCTGTGCCGCATAATTAAGGGCATCATACAGGTAGTCTCTGACCGGCATAGCATAGTGGATATTTGCCTGTCCTTCTATTCCAAGTAAAACCAGGGTAGCAAACTTACTGTGCCGGATCGTGCATAATTTCAGTACATCTCTGATCTTTTGATTCGTTAATACCCTATCAACTCTCTTGATAACAGCAAGTTCAGTAGAATCCTGTTCTTTAAGATCATCTTCCTTGATCACTTTCTCACCATCAAAAAGGTAATAGTTAAACGCATCTGCAAAAATGGTATTCTGCGATAAATACCGTTTGGTTATTGTATCTTTCTTTCCCATGTAATTCCTTCTGGTTAATTATCTTTCTTTATTTTCTTTTTTTCTAAGGTCTTCTTTTCATGTACCACCTTATAAGCAATCAACCTGAGCACATACTCTGGCATAACACGCCGTCCAAGTTCCCACTCCTGCATGGTTCTGTAAGGAATACCCAACCATTCCGCAAAGTCCTTACGGTTCATGCCGGACTGCTCTCGGATCATTCGAAAAGCATAGGCCATCTTTCTACGCTCTGCCGCTGCATCATCTACTTCTGTCCGTTCAATCACGATCTCAATTCCTTCCACATTATATATTTCAGTCTTCATACTATCCCTCCGCCAAGTAGTCAATGCGTATATGAATAATATGATTATAATGTAGTCATTGCCTACGCGTCAAGAGTCAATAAAACCCGGATCTATAAAAAGATCCGGGCCAAAAAGGATTTTTTTTACAGAACATTATTTATTAAATTTGGAACTATACTCAACCTAACAAACCCTCAATCCATTCACGCTTTTGTATCAGACACAGCCATGCTTCCGGAATTGCTTCATACCCGTAATACAGTCCTGCAAGGCCGCCTGCGATAGCAGCGACGGAATCCGTATCATCTCCTAAATTCACGATCCGAAGAAGCGCTTCTTCCAGAGAATCTGTGGTGATCAGACCCCAAATGGCCGCAGTCAGAGAATCTACAACATAACCACCCGCACGGATATCTTTCTCCGGTGTCTGTGCCAGTTCCGACAGATCCCGGACCCGATGGTAATAAGTAAGTTCCATTAAGTTAAGGATATCATCCCCATAAAAGGAAAAGCCTTTATCCAGGCCTTCCTGCAATCTCTCGGTAAGACATCCCTTCCCATTCAGCACTTCGCATACGCAAAAATAATACAGACCGCAGCCGATCCGGCTTCGCAGATGGTTATGAGTAAGTCCCGAGATCTCATGCACTGCGTTAATCGCTTCTGCAGTATCTCCTATCTTTTCATACGCGTACAGGCAAGCCGGCATGATCCGCATGAGAGATCCGTTACCGTTACTATCTTCGCTTGTACCGCCGCAATGATGGATATCCTTGCCCTTAATATAACTTTCGATGGCATTGGCACAGGTATAGCCGATATCATAAGCTTTTCCAAAGGGTGTATATTCGCCCATGGTATACCAGTTCACAAACCGCATCATGATATCATCCGCATCCAGCTTCCCCAGTTCACGGATACTTGATAATGCCGCTAATGTCAGACTGCTGTCATCGGTCCAGGATCCCGGCGGCATATGAAAGGTACCATATCCGATCATCCCTTTCACTCTGCCCATTTCCATGATCTCATCCCGGTCCCTAAACTGCACCGGACACCCAAGGGCATCGCCTGCTATGACGCCCATTATGCCATCTTTCCAGATATTTCTTTCGTTTTGCATCTTATACCCCTCATATGTTTATACAATTATAGTTGTGGCAATATCCATAAAAAAGAACTGGTTTTTTACTTCCGCGTGGCAAAATCGCTTTCGATTTCTTCCTTCCATGCTCCGTCATCAAAGCATTCATCGAAGTCTTCTGTATCACACATAATTGCGCGATTAACACACTTATCCAGCACGGAATAATTTAGTTTTGTTCCGATGCGATCACTTAAAAATCGAACCGCATGATGCTTTTGGATACCCATTTGAGAAGCAACTTCTATAGCATCCATATTTGCTCCCAGAAACAAAAATTCCCAGTTGCGCTTTTCTTCCTGTTTCCTGATTAATTTTCGAATATCTTTATAAGTGAATTTACGACTGGAATTCTCCATGCCATCCGTAGTCACTACAAATAATGTCTTAGAAGGTCTGGATATTGCATCATCTTCCTTCTGCTTTTCTGCAATTGTTTTTATGGTTCTTCCCATTGCATCCAGAAGCGCCGTAGATCCTCTCGTATAGTAATCATCTTCCGTTAATTTCGTTACCTGTTTGATAGGTGTTCGAAAATGAATCGTCTCCATCCGGTCATCAAACAATATGGTGGATACGTATACATCCTCTCCATTCTTTCTCTGCTTTTTCAGGACTGAATTGTACCCTCCGATCGTATCCTCCTCTAATCCTCCCATGGATCCGCTTCTATCCAGTAAAAATACCAATTCCGTTATGTTGCGTTTCATCTGCCTGCCTCCTTGATCATATGGCTTATGTGTCGTTACAAGCCAATTATAGAAATCAGCAGATTACTTGTAGTCTCCTAGCAGGCGACATTTTCTGTCAGGAAACCTGTGTACCCAGAAGTGGCTCTCCAAACTCAAAGAGTGCAACATTGATCCGGTAAATATCATATATGTGATGCTCGATAAAATACCGAACGATCAAATCCTGCTTGGAACAAGGAGAAAGCGCTAATCCGGCACGGGATAGAAGATCTTTGGTTTCATCCAAAGTCAGTTCCAATGCAATCGCAAGTGCAAGCGCTGTAGCCTTGCTAGGATTTTTCGTGGTTCCGCATTTAAGCTTGGAGAAAGCCTTTCGATCTAAATTTGCTTTTTTCTGGAGCTGTACATCAGTCATATCTTTACGATCGGCAAAAGAAAAAACCAACTCCATAAAAGTCTTATCCAGATCGTTTACCACCTCATCAAGGGATCGGGATAATAATGCACTTCCTTCATCGTCATCATTGTCATCGAAATAATCATTCGCATTATCAATGGCCTCATCCGCAAGGATAGTTCTCCTTCTTATGGGAAGTGCCAGATCCAAATGTAAATTCGAAGATGCAGGTGAAAATAGGGACGGACTATCTTTCTTGCGTTTCTTCTCCTTACTCTTCTCATCTACATAGTTTTCATTTATAAATTCTGTGACATCGCCATACAGTTCCGTTGATATCCGTACCGACTCTGTGTCGTATACAACCAGAAAAATATCTATGTCATGATCCTCTAAAAATCTTTCGATTTCCAAAAGTGCAATAAGCAATGCCAATTCCTTCGGGAAACCATAATTTCCGGTTGCCAGAAGCGGAATAGCAAGCGATTCGATCTCATACTCCTCTACGAGCGCAAATACGGTTCTATAGCAGTTCCTTATTACAGCTTCTTCCCCAAGATTTCCGCCTTTCCACAAAGTTCCGACTGTGTGAATAATATATCTGGCAGGAAGATTATATCCTTCCGTAAGCACTGAATTGCCAATCTCAATTATCCCAATCTCCATACGTCTTTTGAGAAGCTGGTCGCCAGCAGCTTCATAAATAGCCGCATCCGTTCCTTCACCATAAATCGGCATGGGATTTGCGGGATTAACAATGGCATCTACAGCCATTTTTGTAATATCATTTCGAACAATCTGAAACGGCATGGTGTATCCTCCATAACATAAAAAATAGATTTATCCGCCATATACAGAGTATAATATTCACTGTCCCATAAACCCACCAGAAAGAATCGAACAACCCCAAACAAAGGAGTTATATGCGAATTTTATTGTTCTGCTGTAAAGGATTTGAAATGATGGAGTTTGCTCCATTTTACGACATTGCAGGCTGGGCGAAAAGTGAATATGACTACGATGTAGAAATTGATATATGCGGATTTACTCATACCATCAAAAGTGCCTTTTGGAATACCGAGATCATTGCAGATAAAACCATCTCGGAAGTAAATGTAAATGATTACGATGCACTGGCTATCCCTGGAGGCGACCATCTGTATGGCTACTTATCAGAAGCCTATGATGACCGGTTCCTGAATCTCATAAATGCCTTTAATGACAGCAAAAAGGCCATCGCCAGCATCTGTGTCGGCGCACTTCCCATCGGCAAAAGCGGTGCCCTCAAAGGACGAAAAGCTACCACTTATCATCTGATGGATGGCTATCGTCAAAAGGAACTTGCAGCATTAGGCGTAGACGTAGTCAATGAACCAGTTATAATCGATGATAATATCATCACTTCCTACTGCCCGCAAACCGCTCCTGCGGTAGCATTTGAACTTATGAAAATGCTCATCGGCGAAGAAAAAGTCGCCGTGATAAAGTTGGGCATGGGATTCTGAGCCCGTTAACTGTAGAGAAAGACCGCAATCTCTTAGCTTGAGATTGCGGTCTGTTTTTCTACTAGTATATATAATTCTAAATATCTCTCAATCCTTTTCTATTTAGATACTCTTTGACACAAACGGGACTAAATCCCCCAAAAGATGGATGCGGAAATGCATATACCAATAAGTCTTTTTTCAGTGTTTCCTTGCATTTTTCAAGTTTGAGTTCTTTTTGATACTTGTAGCTTCGAGCTATAAGTCTTTTACCCAAAAGTTCTTCTTCAGCAGAAACTTCTTGGGGCTTTTGCGAAGGTAGCGACCAATATACAGCTGAACTGAAACAGATAAGAACATCAATCTCCTTTTCATTGATCAGTTGAAACAATGCATTATTGCAAGCCTCTACAATTTCCTGTTTACTTAATTGTTTCTTTGTATAATTGATTCTTGTTCCAGAATAGACATCCAAATAGTTTTTGAAAATAATTTTGTTATAAAAATCCCTATAAGTGTTTTCTTCCATATAGCCAAATGAATGGGCTATTTTAGTAAAAAAAGCTGTCCAACGGATTGATTTGCCATCTGCTTTACTTATAGTTGTATCCGAGTTTTTGATTTTCAGGAAATATTCAATTACTCTTCTCGTTTCTCCTGGTTCTATGGGCTTCCCCAATTTTGAATCATTTTCATCGCCATCTACATAATGTGACTCGCCTAAAATAAGGATTTTAGGACTAACACTACCAAATGAAGAACCTTCCCATATTTCCTTTTTATAATCAGCCGACACCAAAGACTCATTCCTCCTAACTAAGACCTATTATTCAGAAGTTATTATAACCTCCGCAATTTTTCCCACACCATTACCATAGCATAAGTATCCAGTTCACAGTACTTTAAAAGATTTCGACGTATTTTCTCCTGTTCATCAGGCTCCATATACTGAATCATCGGAAAGATTGTCATCGCTTCCGACCCATTGTGAACATCTTCCAGATTATGATAATCCAATTCAGGATTATCCGGATATAAAGCAGGCAAAACGCTTTTAATTGAGAATGATCCTCCCATGGCTCTGTTATAGTAAAATCCATTAGAAAAAGGTACCAACAGATCCACAATATTATGTTTTATCATTCTGAGATGATCCGCGAGATCCGGAAAAACATTTGCTAGTTCTTCAAGTCTGGAACACTCAAATGCTTTGTTGTATGCTGTTACACAAGCATTTGTTGGAATATCCCTGCACAAAGCTTCCGCTATGTCCCGCCTTGGATCTTGTCCGGAAATCCCAAGAAATTCCTTATGTTTCAGTTCTCCTCCGTATTCTTCCATATAGTGTAAAGAGTACTGAAAAGGTATTTGCTGATAAGGTTTTGTTCCCTCATATAAGGGAATCGCAAACATCATGGTTTCAAAATCCAGGAAGTAAATTGGGAAAGACAGACATTCCAAGAACGTATCTAATCTTTCATCATCCCAATAAGGTCCCGGATTATGTAATTCATACTCAATCTGTCTTTTTTGCATCCATGTAAAGTCGCCGCCACAGGCTTCCAGATCCTTAAAACTGATCTCACCCTTTCGATAATGCTCTAGTTTTTTCGACAAATCTAACTTGTATAGATCAAAAACATTTGGTTTGGGAAGATTTCGGGTACAATACTCCCAAAAACGGCATGCATATGGATTTTTACATCTTTTGTCCAGATCACTATCCGGCTCTTTTTCGCACAACAGTATCCGTTCCGCCAGCTGAATATTCGCTTCGACATTGCCTATTTCTTTTAAAACCAGTTCCTCTACATTCATGATATGAAAGAGCTGATGGATATCCAGATTTTTCCCTCGTACATATTGACTGTTTATGGTTATCAGGTAGGTTCCGACTACGGAAATGCCGCAATGCTCCAGGACATATTTTTGAAAAGAAATATCTGCAATATAGATTGGATTTGCTTTAGGAGAATTGGGATCATTGGAAGAGCTTTTTACTTCATAGATGGTCCAACCTTCCGGTTCCTTTTTAAGAAGATCTACAGCGCAGTATAACCCTTTGTATGAAAAAGCCGCTTCGCAAATAACAGCGGTACCCTTTTCAATCTCCGTTTTCGTATTCTTGATCATCTTTTGCAGATTCAGCCGATCCTCTTCATAACAGGTTACATCCACATACCCACCGAATAAACGTCTGGCAAGGTCTCCAACCTCATTTCCAGTAGAAAATCTTGCGATCAAATCTGCATCTTCTGTTTTTTCTTCAGGCTTATATTTATTGAGCCAGGCCATTTTGGGGCACTGCCACAAAGCGCAATAATTCGATTTTGATAAGTTAAGTTTGCTCATTTTATTTTCCCCACTGACCAGTTGTTCTTCTACATGTAGCGATTATGGTTATATAACAGGCATCCGCCATATCTTTCTCATATCGAAATCCGAAGATGATGTTGGAACCGGTACCTGTTTTTCTGGTCATCACATCAATGGCATCCTGTGCATCATATAAAGTGACGTCACCAACAAAATTGATGATCACATCCGTAGCGCCTATTATCTTTGTATCCAAAAATGGACTTGCCAGCGCCTTTTCCATGGCAATAATCGCCTTTTGCTTCCCTTTTGCGCTGCCAATGCCAATATACGCATTTCCTTTATTCTGCATTACTGTTGTTACATCCGCCATATCAACATTAATATCTGCCGGAACGTTTATGATTTCTGTAATTGCCTGAATCATCTGTCGCAGAACTTCATCGCCTCTCTCAAAAGCTTCTCTGGTCGACATTTTACGAAATTCCTCAGACAGTAATTTATCATTTGGAATTTCAATAATAGCATCTGCCGCTTCTTTTAATTTTTCAATTCCCTTTTTTGCGTTATTTCTACGAATACTTCCTTCAAAAGTAAAGGGTTTTGTCACTACTCCGATTGTTAGTATTCCCTTGCTTTTTGATAACTGAGCAATATAAGGAGCCGCCCCGGTTCCTGTACCCCCACCCATTCCACAGGTAACAATCACCAGATCTGCACCCGCCACGGCTTGTTCCAAAGCAGATCTACTCTCTTCTGCAGCCTGTTCTCCTACTTCCGGTCTTGCCCCAGCTCCCATACCATTTGTGATCTTTTCCCCGATTTGAATGGTTTTACCGCCGCAGGCTTTAATGTCCTTAACTGCCGTATTCACTCCGATCAGTTCTACATAATCAATCCCATCTCTCTCCATCCGAGTGATAGCCTTATTTCCGGCACCGCCTACACCAATTACTTTAATTATTGTTTTTTTGTTTATTCCTATGTTTTCTTTAACTTCAAGCATAACGATATCCTTTTATTAATGCGTTAATACCTTAATGGCACGATGCAGAATTTATTGTCAATAAAAGGATACCGTAATCCATGTGGAATATTTTGTACATCCTTTTCAGCTCACTATCTTCTTCTCCCCGACGATTATCACTTGAACTTGTTATGCTTACAACCTGCATTCCCGCAATTCATCACTAGAATCAGCACTATGAATTGTTAAAAATCCTTATAAAATCGCTATTTTTGACATTTTGCTATTGCATTCTACCTAGTTTTGTATTGTGATACATAACTAGGAGGTGCGATATGTCTTCCATCATTAAAGTATTCGAAAAGATCATAATACCCATGAATATCTGAGACTACATAAACTGCCATATCGACATCCTATCTTACTGGTTCAAATACTTCTAATACTTGCTCCCAGCTTAAGATATTATCTCCTGCCGGTGAGCGCCAATTCTCCCAAACCTTACCTGCTTTTTCTTCGCTACCGGAGATAATGCTGCTCAATTTAAGCAGTTTGGCATCTTCCTCAGTCATTTCATCATCGTTGACCTTCCTCAAGCGGTAAAGCGGAGAAAGCATAGGCTCGTAAGTGTGCCATCCGATATCTTTGTATAACCGTCTATGTTTCAAAGGCGTTAGGCTCCACTCGTTTGTTCCGGGGTATTGAAAGACAATATTTGGGAAACAGCAATCAAATTGGTCTCTTGCTTCCAATATCATAGCATGGAAAGGCGGGCCAAAAGGACGGCAATCGATCAGAACAATGTCTCCAGGTATATAAGGAGTTCTGAAATCAAGATCGAGGCTTCCGGCAGCAAATTTTCGGTCTTCAGGCATGTAATACGTATTCCCGTGCTCCTGCTTTTCCGACCTCAGCTTTTCAAACCAACATATTTTTCCACGATATAGATAATAATCATATCTCGGCTTTTCCCAATCAACATCACAGTCATCCCATGCTTCCATCCGATAATATCCCTCACCGGTATCATTATCAGCTTCTTCATTTTCGATATATTTTTCTACTGCCCCCGTCGTGACAAACATGCCATCATCGCTAGACTTAAGCCGCAATTCATCAATGTCATACCACTCAGAAAAGAGGAACAGTGGCAGATTATGATCCAAATCACCGACAAGAAAGTCCTTCGCCTCTGCCAAAGCTCTACTTCTGTTGTAGAGTTCTGTCCAGATTGTTTTCTTGCCTCTGTAATCAGCTAATGCTCGAATATCATGCTTAATCTTTTTGAAATCCGCTCCCGCTTCGATGTTTTCTTCTACAGAAACAAACACGTCGAACTTCAGATTCCTCTTATGCCCTAAACAACTAAAAAGGAACCTCTTTTCATCAAGTGTAATTGGAGCTCTGCTAACAATGTCTATCAACTGGTACGGTGAAAGCGCATTCTCTGAAGCCAGATACTCAATCATCTCGTCAGAAAAATCGCACATAGTAAGCACTTCTCTGATCTCTTTATCGGTTATCTCTCCTTCTTGACCCGTTAATCCTCTTAGGTCTTCTATCGAATCAATACTCAGCCATCTATCTTCTTGTACGAGATACAGTTTGCACAGCTTCTTGAGCGCGCAAAGACAGAGCATATTAATAAATGTGCCCTTGCTGTTTCCGTCCCATATTGCAACTCCATAATCACAATCCTCAGCCATGTGGAAATCTTTTTCTATTCTGAAAACATAGGGAGTACTTCCATTAGGAGAAAACCGCATCTCTTCCCAGTGTCCCAAGTTACTCCGGATTTTTGGATGACTCCCCGAAGAATAAACCGTGACCATTTTGTATTTTGCCTTATTGAGGTGTTCCTGTAC
>JAEEGL016858665.1_pt1 | contig 19461 bp, 21 predicted proteins | sample 9134231 | NCBI WGS metagenome assembly JAEEGL01 (sample SAMN16246548, study PRJNA631951) | gut metagenome | biome: gut microbiome; feature: rumen; material: fiber-attached | host: Bos | place: Iran: Karaj | collected 2018-10
ATGCTGATAAGGTCATACTGCGACAGCTTCACGGTATGGGCGTTGACAAGGAGCCCGGTACTTCCCGCGGCAGCGTACAGGATCGTCAGTTCCGGCGCGAGCACAGGCGCGCTGTCCGGAGCTTCCGCAAGTTCAAGATGGTATGCCGCGTTGTCTGCCATGTTTTTATCTCTTTATCAGACGATACACATATTTTTCCTTGTATATGTACCGCCGTTGAAGCTGGTAAATTCCGTGTTGTCGTCAAAAGTATCGTAGCTGGGCGGCATATAGGAGCAGCTCGCGAAAAACCGTACGGTCACGTCGTGGAAGCCCTGGGAGAGCCCGCCGTCCTTCTTTACCTTAAGTATAGCAGGTTTGTCCACATGCCAGAAATCCGTCGAGTTTTCCGCCATTTCCGCGGTAGTATAGTCTTTACCGTTTATGTTCCAGATAATGGTGTCCCAGGGGAAGAGTTCGCCGTCGACGATGACGCGGCCGGGACGCAGCTGGCTGAGCCAGACGCCGCGGTAGTAATCTGAGCGGACACAGACCTGGAAGCCCGTGATCTTTCCGTCTTCCACGATATTATGAAAGCCTCTGTACTGAATAACATCTGCTTCAAGCATTTTCACATTCTCCTTTATGTATATGGACGGTATCAGGATGAGCCGGTATCAGGGCATCAGTATCCGAGGATCCGCTTCATCATGACATGCTGTTTCCGCAGCTCGTGGGAAACATAGCCGGGAACGTTCTTGTTTATGCCTTCGTATTCGCTGATGAGGTATCCTTCGTAGCCGTTGTCCATAAGGACCCGGATGATCTCGGGATAGGGAATGGTCAGCTCGTTGAAGTCGTCGTCCATCCTGTTGAACTTGGCATGGATGCATTTTACGTAGGGAAGGAGCGGGATGATGTCTTCCGGCTCGTTGTGCCTGGTATCCTGGTTATAGGAAACAACGCCTTCCACGTTGAAGCGGTTCTGGAAAACGCTGAGGTCGATATTGAGGCCGAAGTTTTTGGTGCCGGTCATATTGATGAAATCCACATAGTCCAGCACGAACTGGTCCTGCAGAAGGGAAGGCAGGTGGATCTCCGGGCACATGATGACGTCGTATTTCGCGGCTTCATCCAGGACGCTTAAGATGACTTCCTTCCACTCCGGGAACGGAGCAAGTTCGCTGTTGATGACGCCCATTTTTGTGCGAAGGACGCGGAAGCCCAGGGCATTCGCGATCTGAAAGTCGTTGATGAGGACGCGCCGGGCTTCCTCTCCGGTCATATTGCGGTTCTTGTAGAGCCTGGTATCGATCCAGTGGCCGTATTCCGCGGGCTCGACCTGATACGTTTCGCAGAGGGATTTCCATTTTGACAGGTATTCGTCGGAAAGCACAGGATAGCTGTCGATATGGGAATTGGCCAGGATCTCGATGCCGGTGGCGCCCATGTCGTGCATGTCCTTGAAACAGTCTTCCAGATCCATTGTGCGGCCGTATTCACCGGAGTAGCTGTAGATCGAAACGCCGCGTTTGATTTTCTTTTCCATGAATTCTATCTCCATCTATGCAGCAGTCAGGAAAGGCAGAAGAGATCGCCTTCTGCCTTTCCGGTCGTTGATTATCAGATCGTCATATCCTTGGAATGGTCGTTGATGAAGCGGTCCATCATCTCGTGGTGTCTGCGGACCTGCTCGACTTCGTCCACGAGGCCTTCATAACCCATATCCTGCTGGGAACGCTGGCCTTCGAATTCGGAGTTGATGTAGCCGTCGTAGCTGCAGGCGTTGAGGATGGCAATGGCTTCCTTGTACTGGATGCCCTTGTCTTCGAAGTGTCCGGGCTCGCCTTCGACTTCGGTCATATCATAGAACTTGCCGTGGATGCAGAAGATGTACTGCATGACGTTGTAGAGTTCCAGGATATCTGCCGTAGGACCGCTGAACAGATGATCGGCCGCGCAACGCAGGCCGCCGCCCATCGGGCTGGGACGCTTGACGAAGAGGGAAGGAGCGACGGGTTCTGCTTTTGCGTACAGAAGCTCCTTGTCCTTGTAGCCGATCTCATCGAAGATGGCAAGCAGCTCATCCGCGACTTTGAAGGATTCTTCCTTGGAAAGACCTGCGCTGACGCGGAGCTGATAAGCTACGAGCGGCTTTTCGGGAGCTATCTGGAAAATACCAAAGTCAGGCTGCAGGCCGTAGTGCTTCGTGCCGGTCTTTTCGATGAACGCGATATCTCTGCCGATACTCTCGCCCCATGTTCCGGGAACGGCGTGAAGAGCCTGCGGGGAGTGGACTTCGCTGGTCATCCTTACGTTCAGCTCTTCCGCGAGGGGAAGGGCAAGCTCCACTGCCTGGATCGGAACGCCCTTGATCAGGCGCATGTTTTCAAAGCCCATCTTATGCGCGATGCGCAGATCGTATTTTAATCTCTCGGCACACTCCGCAATGGTCATGACGTGATCGCGGAATTGGAGAGTATCCATGAACGCGTCGTAGGTAACGGCTTTGAGGCCGTACCTGGCCATTTCGTTATTCCATTCAAAGTAGAAGGATTCCGGCGGCATGGGATAGCGGGGGACCGTCGTCTCGCTGATGATCTCGATACCGTCCGCACCGTTAAGGTTGGTGGCAACTTCGCGCAGCTCGTCTTTCCACGTCATCTGGTGGAAGAATTCCGCCTGCTGGTAGCTGTAAAGGGAAACGCCTCTTTTGATCATAATGATTCAAGCCTCCTTTCAATTAAGCTCGAGCGTGAAATTGCAGACATGATAGGTCTTGCCGCCGCCTTTGCCGGGCTGGGGCGGGTTGTCTACCCATTCCGCGTCCGTGGCTTTGTAGCCATAGCCGTCGATCGTGCCGGGCATATAGCCGAGCTGGTGTGTGCCCTTGGCAAGTCCGCCGGGCTTCTTTACGTAAAGGTAAGCTTCGTCCTGCATATCCCAGTGTTCAAAAACAGCCTTCTTGAGCTCTTCCATGGTCCTGGGCGCTGCGCCGTTTACGGCGAACCTGATGTCGTCGATCGGGAATTCCTCACCGTCCATCTCTACATAAAAGCTGGTGACGAGGGAAAGAAAGATCCCTCTGTAGTTCGCGTTCCTGACAGCAAACTTAAAGCCAGTGGTCTCGCCGTTCTCAACGACATTTTCGAGACTGTCCGTTCTTACGAGAAAATCTTCATACATGTGGTTTTTCCTCCTTTATCGTGATCCGGATCACCCCGGAGCGCGGTGAAACGCTCCGGGATTCATATTGCATTCTGTATTTGCAGGTATTATTTGCCGGTGGCTTCCATCCATGCGGAAAGCTGTTCCTGATAGGAAGCGACATATTCTTCAGCGCCGGCGGTCTTCAGAGCGGCGACACATTTGCTGTAATCCTCGTCCGTGTAGATACCGCAGGCGATGGAAGGCCTGTACTGGTCGTTGACGGAGTTCAGCGCAGCGAGGATGTTCTCCATACCTGCCTGGCTTGGGGCGAAGCCGAGGTAAGGGGATACGTCCGCGCCCTCAAGGAATGCCATGGCCTGCTGACGGAAATCAGCCGTGTTGCCGGACCAGGGAAGGACCTCGAAGTAGTTGCCGTACATGAAGTCATAGTTGTGGAAACCGACGGAGTTTACGTCTACGCCGTCAGGGAAGCGGGCAACGCCGTCTTCGACGACATAGTCGGTGCCTTCGACACCCCATGTGAAGAGGTTCGCGAGGGCGGGATCCGTGTAGTACGCGTTGATCCAGCGGATGGCTGCTTCAGGCTCCTGGCAGGTCACGGGAACGGCAAGGCCGAACTTGTTGACGCTGGCGGAGTAAACGAGGTCTTTCGCGATCTCGGGGCAGACGACTTCGAAGCCTGTTGCTTCCTGCTTCGCGGATTCGATGCCCATTTCACTGATCTGCAGGGAACTGAAAAGGATGCCTGCTTTCATCAGGGTATCGGGATGGTCGTCGGTGATCGCGGAATCCTTATAAACATATCCCGCGTTGTACCAGTCGCGGATCATTTCATACATCTTGATCTGTGCTTCTTCTTCGGGACGGAAGGAAACGTTGCCTTCGCCGTCGGTAAAGATGATGCCATAGCTGTCGCCGAGGTTGTCGAAGATCACGGCGTCTTCAAAGCTTCCGCCGGGATAGATGTTGCCGTAGCCTGTGGTGAAGATCTGCTTGGAACCGCCGACGGGCGTAAGGTCTGTCTTCTCGGCAACTTCCGCATAGATAGCCGCGAGGTCGTCGAAGGAAGTCATCGACATTGCCTTATCGGTCAGGCCGAGTTCGTCCAGGACGTCCTTTCTCATGATTGCGTAGAAAGAGCTTGCGTAGTTCCTGTAGGGCGGAATACCGTAGATCCTGCCGTTAACGGAATCGGCGGCGATGTAGTCGCCGAGGAAGGCAAGGGTCTCGGGTGCGTATTCGTCAAGCAGGTCCGTAATATCCATCAACTGGTTGTTGGCGATCAGCGGCGCGAAAGCGGAGGAGCCGATGCCGAGGCCGATGATGTCGAGCGGTTCGCCGCCGGAGAGCATCAGGCCGACCTGTGTCGGGTAGTCGCCAGGGCCGATGAAGGTGACGTGGGCGCGGACGCCGGCGGTCTTTTCGGTGATCTTGTTCATTTCTTCAACGATACGGTCGCCCTGTTCGGTCGGGATACCCTTGAAGTCGATCAGGATCACTTCGATATCGGTAACTTCATCGAACGCTTCCGCGGTCTCCGCAGGCTCTGCTGCTTCCACGGCTTCAGCCTCTTCCGCGGGTGCCGCGGTCTCTTCGGGCGCCGCCTCCTCTGTTTCTGCCGGGGCAGCCGGCGCGGCAGCCGGAGCGGCACCTGCCGCACACCCTGCCAGGAGGGACGTCAGCATTCCAATGGAAAGAATAGTTGCTAGGATTCTTTTTTTCACGTTTAGCCCCCTTTCAAGCTTGTGAAGTTCAATTGATGTCCTTGATTCTAGACGGAAAAACAGATGGGAACATTGCTTGAAAATGACACTGCGCGCATGAAAACATTGCTGATTTATGCACAAAGCCGTGCGCGTGCAAATGTAAGCAATAATTCCATGCGGATCTTGTCAAAAGCAAGCAAAGAATATGGAAGTATCGTTTTTTATACTGCACCTATCAGATAATGTCCTGTTCCCGGCAGCCGCATGGCTCCGGGAAGCATCCGAAAGGAGGAAGATGTGAAAAAGAGAGTTTTAGCAGCGATCGTAAGTTGTGCCATCACAGCTTCGCTCTTCGCAGGCTGCGCGGCAGCAGGCGGCACTGCGGCGCCCGCGGCACCCGCGGAAGCGGCAGAAGCAGCAGCGGAAAGCGTTGCGGAGGCGGCAGAGGAAGTAACGGAAGCAGCGGCTGAAGCAGTGACCGAAGCAGTGGAAGAAGTGACTGAAACTGCGGAAGCAGCGGCTGAGTGGGACGGGGATATCACGGAGATCAAGGTCATCCTGTCAGATATCCGCGGCGTCGCGGAACATGCGGATCATGTTATCGCGGCAATGAATGAGATCACCGAAAGCACCATTGGCGTACATGCCGACATCCTTTTCGTGGGGATGGGCGACTACGCGACCCAGGTCAGCCTTGCCCTTGCCAGCGGCGAACAGGTCGATGTCTGCAGCCTTGGCTTCGGCTCCACCAGCTTTAACGGAATGTACGCGAACGGCCAGCTGACAGACCTGACGGATCTGCTCGCGGAAGAAGCGCCCCAGCTCCTTGAAGAGATGGGTGATTACATCTATGCTGATTCCGTTAACGGCAGGATCTATGGTGTACCGCCCTTCAGGAATTATGCCAGCAGCGCGTACCTGATCATGCGTACAGACATCCTTGAGGAGCTCGGTCTCCTGGAAAAGGCGAAGGCCCTCACAAAGTGGTCCGAGTTTGAAGAGATCATGGCGGAAGTTGATGAGAAGACTGACGTGACCCCTCTCGGCGACGGCAATGAGACCCCTTATCAGCTGGGTATCATCTTTAACGGCGATGAATTCTCCGACAGTATTTCCTTTGACTGGCTCGGCGATACATACCAGGTCGTTTACACGGATGAGAACGGCGTGATCTCCTCCCTGCCCGAGTTTGAGCCCTACCGCGTCGGACTGGAAAGAGTCCGCGGCTGGTATGACAAAGGCTGGATCTACAAAGATGCGCCCACGACCAGCGACCATGTTGATACGATCATGAAGACCGGTGTTACCTTCGCGACCATTCAGACCAGCGAGATCGGTGTCGAGACCGCGAAGATGGAAGCGACCGGCTATCCCATTACCTGCGTCGAACTGCAGAAGAACGTTGTCGGTTCCTCAGCCGTCAGCCGCTTCGGCCTTGCAGTCCCGATCACAGCGGAAGAGCCGGAAGCGGCAGCCCGCTGGCTGAATGCCCTTTACACAGATCCCAGGCTTGAGAACCTCATCGTATGGGGACTTGAAGATACGGATTATGTAATCAAGGACGGCGTCGCAGCTTATCCGGAAAGCGTTACCGCATCGAACGTGACGTATCACTCCGTAGACTTCATGTACGGCAACTATTTCAACGCGCTTCCCTGGGAAGGCAATACGGCTGACTTCCGCCAGGTATCCATGGACAACCTGCTGGCAGCTCCTGTATCCCCTTACCTTGGCTTCGCGATCAACCTCGGCGACCTTTCCGACGTCGTTGCCATGCAGTACTCCGTCAACGACCAGTACCTGAGGACCATCACGAACGGCTGCTACACAGACGAAGTCTATGACAACTACCTGGCAGCCCTTGCGACGGCTGATCTCGATGTTTACCTTGCGGCATTCCAGGAACAGCTCGATGCATGGAAGGCAGCAAACGGGAAATAAAACACGCTGTGTTTGGTTAAATACAGAGGGCTGCCATGCGGCAGCCCTCGTTTTTGTGCTTTATGCAGTTTTTATGTCTTGTCCGGGGAGGACCGTAAACACATCGTCATCCCGCCAGCATCTTCAGCATCCATATCACCATCAGATGCCCGGGATAGAAAATATAAAACAGCCACTTGAGTCCCTTCCCCCTCTTTCCGTTATAAAGAAGGACAGGAATGAATCCCAGCAGCCCAAACCAGTATATTCCTACGTTTCTCAGTATGACATGGTACACGATGGCCGCGATATTGTTCCACCATGGAGCTCTGTTTCTAAGGAGATAGTAAATGTAAATGAGCCCGACGGCCAGGATGTTGTAATCCAGCCGCAGGATGAACGAGCATAACGCGGACAGGACCAGAACGGCAGCCGCCAGGAGTTTCAGGCCTTTCCCGCTTCCTGCTCTTATCTTTTCAAACAGGATCAGTCCCAGTATCGACCAGAAGAATGTGAACATGATGTTCTGGTGCGTAAACTCCAGCACCTTTCCGGAGGTGACCAGATCGAAAGGTATCTCGCTGATCAGGGCAAACAGGCCCATCCTCTTCAGATACTTTATCCTGTCATGAGTATGGATGAAACCTTCCGCCACGCAGAAGGCGAAGACGGGAAGCGCTATGCGCCCGATCACCCTCATCCAGATCTGATCCGGGAAGAAATTGTCGCCGACATGGTCGAAGATCATGCAGAGCATGGCGATCAGTTTAAGGGCGGTTCCGTCCAGGATGCCGAAGTGCATTTCGTTTTTTGCAGCGGCCATATTGTCTGTCCCTTCTTTTCACAGATGTGCGCGGTACCGGAGGCGCTGATGGATCAGGTGCTTTGCTGTTGATGCCGGAGGCGGTACTCTCTTGGCCGTACGCCGTAGGTCCTGAAAAAGAGTCTGTGGAAATAGCTGGTGTTATCGTAGCCGACGGCGGCCGAGATATCATCGACGGTCAGCGGGGTGTTCTGCAGAAGGTAGCAGGCCTGCGACATCCGCTTTTCCTGAAGGAGGGACTTGAATGTCTGTCCGGTCTGGCGCTTGATCAGTCTGCTTAAAGTATAATTATCAATGCCGTTCTGTTCCGCGAATGCGGACAGGGCGGCATTTTTATATTCCGTGTCGATGTAGGCCAGCAGCTTTATCATAAGGCTCTGCTCATAGGAAGCGCCCGATGCCCGGATGAGGTCTGTGTGGTTGATCAGGTACAGAAAGAGCAGGCCCATGGCGGTCTGGGAGATCGTCCTGCGCTGCTGTTCCTGGTAGAACATGGTCCAGATCAGGGTCTCCATCAGATCCTGGACCGGCAGCAGGTCCCCGGCCCGGAAATAGAGGAAGTTGTCGCCGCGGTCCACTTCCGTCAGGCAGCTGATGATGAAGTCCCTGAGAGCGCTTTCCTCTGACGAGATCATTTTGAAGGTGGTATCAAAAAACTCGGGCCGGATCAGGAAATTGACCGCGATGTCGTTCTCCCCCGCGGGGAGGATCTCCTGCACCGCATGCTGGTTCAGGAAAAGCAGGTCGCCTTCCTCCAGCGTTATCTGCCGGCCGTCTATGATATGTGTTGTCGTACCCTGGCACATGTATATGAATTCGACGTAATTGTGAGTGTGCCGGGGAAAGTGTATGAAACGGACGTGCGGCCGGATGTCGATCAGCCGCCCGTTCTGCAGGACTCTTGAAGCGTCTATTTCGTCGGATGAGGACGTTCTGCTCTCAGGAGCGTAATACAGGGAACGGTCGATCGTGGTCCGGCCGTTCAGGATCGCATGTTCTTCTTCGGTGATGACACTCAGCCGCTCAATGAGCTGTTCGTTCATAAAAAGACCTGCTGCCCGTTAATCGGCGTCTTCACTTTCCGGTGCCGGTTTGCCGTTGATCTTAACAGCGTTGCGGTTCTTCCACGCGCCGGAGCGGTAGTAGAACAGCAGCACAAGGCCGCCCAGGATAGCGGCTGCGCACATGCAGTAGAAAATGCCGCGGTAGTCGCCTGTCCTGACCGCCAGCAGGTAAGTGCCGGGGATACGCAGGAGCACCGCGCCGATCATGATGGCAGCGGGGATCATGGCGTCGCCGGCGCCGCGGAGCAGGCCGGAATAGGTCTGCTGCAGGGCAGTGCCCCAATAACTGAATACCATGATGTACAGACAGGTAACGCCGATGGCGGTGACGTTTTCGTCTGTGGTGAATATATGCATGAGCGGTTTGCCGAATATGGCAATGACCACGGCAAGGAATACGGACAGGGCCAGGATGGTGATGGTCATCATCCGTACGCCCTGCTTGACTCTGTCGTCCTTGCCCGCGCCGACGTTCTGGCCCACGAAAGTGGTAAGGGTCTGGCTAAGTGAGTTGATGGGCATCATGGCGAACATATCCAGCTTTGTTACTATCGTCATGGCTGAGACCAGGTCTGCGCCGAAACCGTTGGCGAAACGCTGAATGATAAGGTTGCCGGCGGAAAGCGCGAGCTGCTGTACGGAGCTGGGGAGCCCTATGGAGAGAATGGGCTTGATCTTGGTGGTATCCACTTTCCAGTTCTTCAGGGAGAAGTCCAGGAACTCATGACGTGCGAGCCGCACCAGCACTACGGCGGCGGAAATAGCCTGCGCAATGGCGGTAGCCCAGGCAACGCCGGCTACGTCCCAGTGGAAGGCCACAACGAAGAGAACGTCCAGGATGATATTGATCACCGAGGAAAGGATGACCATCATGGCAGGCCATTTGGAATCGCCCATGCCGCGCAGGACGAAGGATCCGACATAGAAGTAGAACTGCCCCAGAAGGCCGATGAAGCTGATCCGCAGATAAGTCACGGCATATGCCATGAGCTCCTCCGGCGTGTTTAAGAGCCGCAGGATCGCGGGACCGAGGGGCAGGCCCAGGGCGACCATGACGAGGGTGATGATGGTCGCCACCATGATCAGGGTGACGACGACTTTGTTCAGCTCCTTATAGTCTTTCGCGCCGAAATACTGCGAGACGACTACGCCGGCACCGACGTTCATGCCCATCATCAGGGCGTAGAAGACCATCATGATATTGCCGCAGGAACCAACGGCGCCGAGGGCGTGGGCGCTGACGAAGCGGCCGACGACGATGGAGTCCACTACGTTGTAAAGCTGTGAAAAAACGCTGGAAAGCAGGACCGGCACGGCGAAGATCATCATCTTCTTCATGATGCTGCCGGTGGTCATGTCCTGGTTGCTTGCGGATACGGATCTTGAATCTGCCATGGGTCTCTCCTGTTGTAAACTGCTGTCTTCTTTTACCGGTTCTTCAGATATACAAAGTTGTTATACAGCAAAGTGTGCTTTGAATCAAATTCTATCTCTTTGTGATGGTGCGCAAAATACCAGTGTTCGAACTCGACTGTGTCGTTGATCTCGTCGAAATAGCGGCTGAGCGGATAGCCCCGCGCTCTGCCGTAAAGCAGTCTTACGTAGGCGGTCGGCATGTCATGGGTAACGATCAGGTCGACGCGGTTCCCAAGCCTCGCGAGCGTCTCCCGGCCGTGCGCGTACTCCTCTTCGGTCGGCAGCTCCTGCGGCCACCAGCTGATGCCCGGTGTCCGGAACTGCTTATCCATCGAGAACGCCCCTCCGAACGCGAAGACGGTATATCCGCAGATTTCGTATGCCTCGCCGCGCATCAGGTGGATAACGTCAGACCGGATGAAATGCACCTTTCCGCCGTGCCACTCCTTTACTTCATATGCGTTCAGCGCGTCGAAATTCTCGTGGTTGCCGTCGACGAACAGGATCGTGACCGGCAGGTCCGAAAGCGCGTCCAGATCCGGGTCGTCCCTTTCGTCCCCGCGCCACACGTAGCCGAAATCACCGGCGATCAGGATATAATCTTCTTTCGTAAGCCCGGTGTAATCGAATTTATCCCTGTTCAGGCGCCGACCGTCAAAAGTATTGTGCGTGTCTCCGGTGATGATCAGCATGCTTTTTCTTCCGTCCGTTCCCTTCATCGGCTGCCCTTTGGCTCCACTGTCAGGATACCATACTTGTTATGGGAACGTATGGTGAAGTATCATCTATGCAAACGGGAATAACAGGTGCGCGGCAGGTGAATGCGATTGCGGGCGGGGGCAGGCCGGAGCCGGGACCAAAGCCTGAATGCCGACGGTAAAGGAGGGCTGTGATGGATATTGATAAGCTGTCGGACATATATGCAGTCCGCCTTCTGACGGAAGCGGATATCCCCGGGATCTATGCGCTCTGCCGGCAGAATCCGCTGTATTACCGGCACTGCCCGCCATTCGTCACGGAAGACAGTATCCGCCGGGATATGAAAGCTCTGCCGCCGGGCAAGGCGCCGGAGGACAAGTTCTATATCGGCTGGTTCGCTGAAGATAAGCTGATCGCCGTGATGGACCTCATCCGGGCTTATCCGGAGGAAAAGACCTGGTTCATCGGTTTCTTCATGACGGAGGTTTCCGTCCAGGGAAAGGGCGTCGGCAGCAGGATCATTGAGGAACTGTGCAAAGTGCTGACAGATGACGGGGCGGAGCACATTCGCCTCTGCTGGGTCGAAGGGAATCCCCAGGCGGAGCATTTCTGGCATAAGAACGCGTTTAAGGAGACCGGGGCCGTGTCAAAAACAAAGGACTATACCGTTATCATCGCCCAGAGGGATCTTAAGGCAGACGGCGGAGACAGGACAGGAGGAGATGATCATGGCGTTTGATTATAAGAAAGAATACAAAGAGTTCTATATGCCTAAGGACAGGCCGTCCATCGTGACGGTACCGCCCATGAATTATATCGCTGTCCGCGGAAAAGGCGACCCTAACGCGGAAGACGGCGAATACAAAGCTTCCATCGGACTGCTTTACGGTATCGCCTTTACGATAAAAATGAGCAGAAAGGCCGGTCATGAGATCGACGGCTATTTTGATTATGTGGTCCCTCCCATGGAGGGTTTCTGGTGGCAGGACGGCATTGAAGGCATTGACTATACGCATAAAGAGTCGTTTCAATGGATCTCAGTGATCCGCCTGCCGGATTTCGTGACAGAGGCGGACTTTGACTGGGCGGTCAAAGAAGCCGGAAGGAAAAAGAAAGCGGACTTCTCCGCCGTGGAATTCTTTCATTATAATGAAGGGCTCTGTGTACAGTGCATGCACATCGGCCCCTATGACGACGAGCCGGCCACCGTTTCGCTGATGGACGCCTTTATTGCGGAACAGGGATACAAAACGGATCTTGCCGGCGGCAGGTACCATCATGAGATCTACCTGAGCGACGCGAGGAAAACTGCCCCGGAGAAGCTGAAGACAGTCATCCGGCATCCCGTTCGGAGAAAGGAAGACGAATAACAAGACAAAAAATAAGATCCTGATGTTGACAAGTACACTTGGCAATAGTATGCTGTGAGTGTGCCAAGTGTACTTGGCAATAACATTCTGTCAATAAGCAGGCAGATCCGGCAATGACATTCTGTCGATATGCCGGGCAGACCCTGCAGAACAGGAGGGATCGATATGGAAAGAGAAGATATCCTGGCCATGAGCCGTCAGGAGAACCAGGGGCAGGACATTGCGGAGATCGAAGTATCCAGGATGAGTATGCAGATCGGATGGATCACCGCGGTATGCCTGCTGGCAGCAGTAAGTGTCGTCGATGCGATCGTGTTCGGGCGGGTGAACAACGAAGTGTTCTTTGCCGTCATGGCTTCCTTGTCAGTAGTGTTCTTTGCTAAATACCAAAAGCTCCGCAAAAAACACGAACTCTACATTGCGGTCATCTACGCGGTCGCGGCTGTATTGTTCTTTATTGCATGGGTCCTCCAGCTGGCTGGATCGTAAGGAGGGCGCGGCATGAATGAACAACTGATACTGAAGAACAGACTCAAAGAGATCCGCGCCGAAAAAGGACTGTCCCAGTCCGGGCTGGCGGAACTGGTGGGCGTATCGCGCAATACGATCAGCTCTATCGAGACGGGGCAGTTCTGTCCTACCGCAAAGCTCGCACTGATCCTTTGTATCGCGCTGGATAAGAGATTTGAGGATGTGTTCTTCTTCTGAATGGAGTAAGCGGAGGACCGGCAGCGATACGGACGGTCAATACGGTATACAAGACGGAAAGGGAACTGACATGAAAGAACGTATACATGCGACCCGGTGCGGCGATATTCATTACTGGGTAAACAAAGAAGCGGAAGCAGCTGCGCCGCAGCTTATCTTCCTGCCCGGCCTGACGGCGGATCACAGGCTGTTCGACCGGCAGGTGGAGTACTTTGAAGGCCGATTCCCCGTCCTGGTCTGGGACGCACCCGGACATGCCGCGTCCTGGCCCTTCGAATTTGATTTTGATCTGATGGACAAGGCGAAGTGGCTGGATGAGATACTGACCTCGGAAGGCTTTGATGAGCCGGTCATCATTGGCCAGTCCATGGGCGGCTATGTGGGACAGTCCTACGCGCAGCTCTTCCCGGAGAAGCTGAAGGGCTTTGTTTCCATCGATTCCGCGCCGCTGCAGCGGAAATATGTTACGGCAGCGGAGATATGGCTCCTGAAGAAGATGGAACCCGTCTACCGCTATTATCCCTGGAAGTCCCTTCTGAAGACCGGAACGAACGGCGTAGCCACTTCGGAATACGGCAGAAAGCTTATGCACGATATTATGATGGTCTACGACGGGGATCAGGACCGGTATGCCAGGCTCTCCGGACACGGATTCCGGATGCTGGCAGAGGCGATGGAAGCGGATCTTCCCTATGAGATCAGGTGCCCCGCGCTTCTCATCTGCGGGGAGAAGGACCGGGCAGGCTCCTGTAAACGCTACAGCAGGGCATGGCATAAGAAGTCAGGGATCCCTCTTGAATGGATCGAGGGGGCCGGCCATAATTCCAACACCGATGCGCCGGAAAAGGTCAATCGGCTGATTGAAAAGCTGGTCTTGGAAGTGCAGAAAGCCTGAAGGTATACTTTGCAGGTTATGAAAACGGACGGGAGACCCCGCCCGTTTTTGCGTATGGCCGCTTCCTTTCCAGGATCGGGGCGGTACATATGGATTTTCGAAAGAAGAGTGGCCTATATGTATATGCCTATATCAGAAACTAAGCTGCCGCTGTAAAACACATATTATTTAATCTGAATTATGAACTAATATGTTTCTGTACCCTTCACGCATGCCCTTTCAGCCTCATTTTTCCTTCCTGGATTTGATTTGATACAGATATATTTCCTGTCATTTGTGAAAAGTATGTATGACCGCCGGTTTCCGAGCTCCGGAAGCCGGCGGCTGCTTGCTGATCATACATATCGATCAGCTGGATCCATGCCGATGGTATGTGTTTGAAGCAAAAATAGCTGATGGATCCGACTGAAAATGGAATCCAGGTACGGATGAAATTTGGAAAGAAGGGTGAGTGGTATGTGAATGCAGCGATCAGAAACCTGGTCGAAGCCGCGGGATACAGATAATTCAGCGATCAGAAACCTGGTCGAAGCCACGGAATGTAGATAGTTCAACAAGAATCAGGAAATAATATGTACACGAAGGCTGCCTGCATAACATAAAACCGGGCGGCCGCATCATACGCGGCCGCCCGGTCCCCCAATACATTCAACAATAAAATCTAACAATACAATTCAACAAAATAATTCATCATCCAACCGATTTGTCTTACACCGCCAGGTAATTCACGCCGGCTTCGTCCAGCATATGGCGGTGCTCGTCCGAGAGCTCCCTGCCCGTGATCAGGAGGTCGATCTCCGTGATGCGGCAGATCGAGACGAAGGCGACCATGTCAAATTTGGAGTGGTCGCAGAGGATGACGGACTGGCGGGAATTCCTGATCATGGCCTTGTTGGTCTGCAGTTCTTCCACAGAGAAGTTCATGTAGCCGATCTCTTTGTCCACCGCGTCGATGCCGAGGAAGCATCTGTCCGCGTGCATCTGTTCGATGAACTGCCCCGTAAAGTACCCGTTCAGAGAATAATGGTTCTTACGGAGGGATCCGCCGAGGACGGTCAGGTTGACGTTCGGGTATTCGGCAAGGACCATTGCGGACATGAGGTCGTTTGTCGAGATGTATAACGGGTTTATATCGTTCAATAGTTTGGAAAGTTCACAGACGGTCGTGCCGCTGCCCAGGAGCAGGGTCTCGTTTTCGTGGATCAGCTCGTACGCTGCCCTCGCGATGCGCTGCTTCTCATCCAGGTAAAGATCCTGGCGCACGACGAATGCCGGCTCCGGGCCTTCGGAGGCAACTATGGGCGGAGCGGCGGAAGAAGCGCCGCCGCGGATCCGGATGATCCGCCCGTCTGCCTCCATTTCGCTCATATCCCTGCGGATGGTGGAACGGGAGCTGTCGGTCAGCGCCATGGCTTCTTCCATACTGATGAAGTTCCTGGTCTTTAATTCTCTTGCTATCAGATCCTGTCGCTGCTGTTTCAGCATGATCAAACCTCACTATCTGAATATCCGATTGTTCATGAAACAGTTCTGATGTGTTCATAATACACCGCGATTTGCGCCAATTCAAGTCAATTTATGTTCACCCAAAAGAAAACAGGATACTCAAAAACAGAAACTTCATACTGAAATGATGCGTATAAGCGCTCGCAGATCGTTTTGAGATGAACAGTTTGTAACAATAATGCGTCATATATCGTTCTTTATGAGTCATAACAGGTCAGAAATAGAGCCAAAATTGCTTCATGAAGCTCACAATAGACAAAAAGCGGCAAAATAATTGTGCAATTCGGCGAATTTGGCGGGCAATTATCTGCAAACATTGACTTTATTGACCAATTTTCCTTAAAATGGAAGTACCTGATTATGGCTCATTATGAGATCAATGAAGTGTTCATATAAGTTCTAAATTATTTATTTGATGTTTATTTAAGGAAAGAAGGGAGGAAGCAGTATGGATCCAATCGTAGTGAGGAAGGACGAGGCCAGGACTTTTTATGAGGGACCGGAACTCTGCAGGGAATACCATGTGACCGAAAAGATCACATTCGGTTCCTCGACACTGCAGCCCGGCGAGACCGGCGATATTGACCTTGGCCATCCGGCATCTCATGAAGTCTTTTATGTAGCAAAGGGCAGTGTGACGATGTTCGTAAAGGAAACGGGCGCGAAGTTCAAACTTTATGAGCAGGACACCATCCTTATGCCGGAAGGCGTATCCCATACACTGATCAACGACGGCGACGTAGAAGCTGTCATCACCTGGAGCAAGGCTCCCAGTGAACTTTGATCCGATCGTATCGGTAGGATAGTTTTTATTCAGGAGGAAATAATGGACAGGAATAAAAGATTTGAAGGCAAGATCGCAGTTATCACAGGCGGCGCGTCAGGACTTGGCAAATGCAGCGCCATGACACTGGCCGCGGAAGGCGCAGTGGCATGCATTTTTGACCTTGACGAGGTCAAAGGCCCTGAAGCTGTCAAAGAGATCGAGGCAGCAGGCGGAAAGGCTGAATTCTTCAAGTGCAATATTACGGAAGAAGCGGAAGTAAAGGCGGCGTATGAAGGCGTTGTGGCCAAGTACGGCAGCGTTGACCTGCTTCACGCGAATGCCGGTATCATCGATATCCCGAGATACATCCACGAGATGAGCTTTGAGCAGTGGTACAGGGTCATCAACATCAACCTCAACGGCATGTGGCTGGCAGCCAAATACGCGATCACACAGATGCTGAAGCAGGACGGCGGCGTTATCGTCTTCACCGGCTCCAACTGGGCAAATGTCTGCGATCCCGGCTTCACGAGCTATGCCGCTTCCAAGGCAGCCGTCGTCAACCTGGGCAGGAACCTGGCCCTCGACTACGCGAAAGACAATATCAGGGTCAACGTCGTATGCCCCGGCAATATGATGACACCGCTCCTTGAGAGACAGCTTTCCACAGAAGAAGATCCGGAAGCCACCCTGGAGGCTATGGGACAGATCTCACAGCCGCAGGAGATCGCGAATCTTGTCGCGTTCCTGTTAAGCGACGAAGCTTCCGCCATGAAGGGCTCAGCCGTAACGATCGACCAGGGCGAGACCCTCGGATATCGTCCGGGCCTCCGTGTAACCAAAAAATAATGGCAGTATCCTGCCGTTCGGGATGCCCCGGCAGTCCGGTGAGTCCGGTGACTGCGCGGGGCGCCCGATCTAGACACTGTTTGGGAAACAGCGAGGGAACCGTATATGAGAATCAGTAAAAATAAAGGCTTTAACCTCTGGACATTACCCGCGATCATTCTTACGGCATTTGTATCATTCCTTCCTTTTCTTATCATGATCTACAACAGTATGTTTGATAAGAGTTATACGAAGATCTCGGCAGGTAAGTTCATTGGATTTGCAAACTACAGGCAGGCGATAGCGGACCCGCAGTTCACAGGCGCGATCCTTAATACGATCAAGATCATCGTCGTCGCGCTCCCGGTGGAGTTCATAGCAGGCCTGTTCGTTGCGGTACTGGTATCGCAGCATATGAAATTAAGAAAGTTCGTGGTTCCGATCATCATCATCCCCATGATCATCGCCCCTACCGTCGTAGGCCTTATCTGGGGTCTTAACCTGAACCCGAACTACGGCCCGGTCGGTATTCTCTTAAGGAATATGGGAGTTGCTCCCGAGGGCCTTCTGGCAACTGAAAAAACAGCGCTTGGCACGATCATCGGCATCGATATCTGGCAGTGGACGCCTTTCATGTTCCTGCTGTTTCTGGCCGGCCTCTGCGGACTTCCGTCAGCACCGCTGGAAGCGGCGGCAGTGGACGGGGCGTCAAGCTGGCAGGTCTTTAAGCGGATCACGCTTCCGGGCCTGAAGCCGATCTTCATCACAGCCTTCCTGCTCAGGTTCACAGACGTATACAAGATCTTCGACGTGATCTGGATCACCACCGTCGGCGGTCCCGGCAACTCGACAGAGTCCATGTCGACCTTCGGCTACCGTGTCAACTTCCTGTACTGGCACATCGGCTACGGCGCCGCGGTCGTCATGATCATCTATCTGATCAGTGAACTTGCATCGACGATCTTCTTCAATCTTACCTCCGGTAAGAAGATAGAGAACGTCATTTAAAAGGAGGCATGTATGGTACAGAAAAAAACCAACCTGGGAAGGGTCTGGGGCGTCATCGCGATCATCATTATCATCATTGCATGCCTGATATCCCTGGTACCGTATCTCTGGACCGCGCTTTCCGGTTTCAAGTACAGGACGGATATCCTTTCCACGACCCCGAAACTGATCTTTAAACCCACGCTGGAAAACTTCCCTGAAGCCTTTTTCCACAGCGGGTTCATTAAATACCTGAGGAACTCCGTCGTCGTCGCGGTGTGCACCACAGTCCTTTGCATGCTCGTCGGCGTACCCTGTTGCTACGCGTTCAGCCGTTTCTACATCGCAGGCAAGAAGCAGCTCTATTTCTTCTTCCTGACCACCAGGATGGCGCCCGGCGTTGCCGTGGCTCTGCCCCTTTACCTGATCTTCAGTAAGATCGGTATCCTTGGCACCATCCCCGCGGTTATCCTGGCGCACTGTACGTTCATAGCTTCGTTCGTCATCTACGTTATGAGGACGTTCTTCGACGATATCCCGAGAGAGCTGGACAACGCGGCGCTGGTCGACGGCTACAGCGAGTGGGGCGCTTTCTGGCACGTTATCATCCCCATCGTTACACCGGGTATCGCGTCCACCGCGCTTCTTTCATTCATCTTCTCATGGAATGAAATGATGTTCGCCCTGATCCTCGGCGGCGCAAACGCAAAGACGCTTCCGGCTGCGTTCACGGGCCTTGTAACACCGCACGGTACCTTCTGGGGCCAGCTGTGCGCCGCGGCGTTCGTTGTTACGCTGCCTATCATTATCCTCGCCGCATTCCTGCAGAAATACCTGATCAGAGGTCTTTCCATGGGCGCGGTCAAGGGCTGATAAGGAGGTAAAGGCGACGATATGAAGACTGGATTTAAAGAAAAAATGAGCACCTTTCTCTTTGGAGCAGAAGGGATCAACAAGGGCGACTGTTTCACCTATACCTATGAGAGTATCCTCTGGGGGCTGTTGATCTGGTTTGCGACCCTGGACAGGGCAGGCGTTCCGCTCTTCGTTTTCTTCATCCTCTGGGCACTCCTCATGGCATGGATGTGGGGCACCTATTTCAAGGTAAAGAAGGCGGAAGAAAAAGAGGACGCTGGATCTGAGGTGAAGTAAGGAGATTACGTATGGCATCAGTAACACTGAAACATATCGGAAAAGTATATGGCGGAAAGGTCGAGGCCGTTAAGGACCTCAACCTGGAGATCAAGGACGGCGAATTCATGTGTATCCTGGGGCCCTCCGGCTGCGGCAAGTCCACGACCATGAGAATGGTGGCGGGGCTTGAGCAGATCACCTCCGGTGATTTGTATATCGGGGATCAGAGAGTAAACGACATGAGCCCCAGTGAAAGAGATATCGCCATGTCCTTCGAAAACTACGCGCTCTATCCTGATATGACGATCTATCAGAATATCGCGTTCCCTCTTGAGATCAGGAAAGTGCCGAAGGAAGAGATCAACGAAAAGGTCATGAACGTGGCCAAACTTCTCAATATCCAGGACATGCTGGACCTTGTGGCCAAGGATCTCTCCGGCGGCGTGCAGCAGCGCGTCAGCGTGGCCAGGGCCCTGGTCAGGAACCCGA
>JAEEGL016915449.1_pt1 | contig 19461 bp, 13 predicted proteins | sample 9134231 | NCBI WGS metagenome assembly JAEEGL01 (sample SAMN16246548, study PRJNA631951) | gut metagenome | biome: gut microbiome; feature: rumen; material: fiber-attached | host: Bos | place: Iran: Karaj | collected 2018-10
AGCACTTATAGTCGTAAAAGCGGCACCCATTCTCTTTTGAGATGGGCGGAACCTCTAGGGCCCTTTTCATTTTCACCTGACATGCGCATTCTCCTGCGCTACCAACAATCTTAAAATCCTATTTGCGCCTTCCGCACAAACGTAACCCCATTATAGCACAAATGCTATATTTTGTCAAGCTTTAGCGTCAATACAGGAGCTTCTAGCGTACCTTCTTGTATTCTTCGCAAAGCGTCGATTCGATCGGATATTTATTGCAAAAATCCGTAAAGAATTTAAATTCATCGGCTAAATCTGCGCCTTCTTTTAGCATCCCCTCACAAACATCGAATTCTACTTGTATATAGCTATCAGCTTTTTCATAGAAATCACCAAACGATTCATTACTAAGGCTATCTATCGGGAAGGACTCCTTTGATTTATATCTGCCATAGCGATTCCATTTATCTTGCTCGATGACATTGCTGTTTCTAGTGGGTTGTTTTATGTTTTTCGCACTCTTGACGCCGCGGTTGTAATTAACTAGTTCTCTAATACAGTTATTTATTACGTGAAAGCGGTCGCCGTTCTCTGCTACGTCTCGTTTATGCCTAATTTCATTGATAATTGCAGTCGGCGTGACTACTGTATTAAATAGCAATACAAGCCCAATAATCATAAGCACATTCCTTGTCTTTTTCTCAAACGTTGTCTTTTTTAATAGAACCAATGGCTTTATAGATATATATAGACATAATATGGCCGGTAATACGGTTATCGCCATAATTAGCTTTATCGTGCCCGCAACGGATGTAATAGAGTCCGCATTGCATGTATCAAAGCAAAAATAATATGTAAAAAACGACGTAACGAGGAGAGCTGTTGAAATAATAGCCGATAGAATGAATAGAATTTTAAAACGCACGTCGATTTTATTGGTTGGCTGAACGTCTGTGCCTAAGACTGACTTTTCTGGTTTGCTATCACTTATTATGGCATTGTTCTCGGAATTTTCTGCGACCTTGGCAGACTCGTCGCTCGTAAGCTCTATACTAGGAGTGCTTTCCGATTGGTTACCGTCGTTGCCCCCTTGTTGTTCGTCTGATCTTTCAGAAGGCATACTGAGCTCCTTTCGTGTTTTTTATCTGTCTCGATTCTACGGACGTCTGTCCGAATGCGAAAAATGTTGCGAATTATTACGCTAATTATAGCATAAACACTTCGGCGCACTTGTGGGCGGTACGCAAACTATACCGCCTTACGGCACTGATTTGACAACTCTCGCAAAAGCATAAACATTATTGACATTTATGCAAAAGTATGCTATAATTTAGACATGTACCTTTAAAATACTTATCTATGGGAGGGCTATAATATGAACGATTATAGAGATAAAGGAACAATCTGGTTGATGGAGCATTCACACGAAGTTGCATTAAAGCTTTCGGATGGCAATCCGGTTGCTGCTGTTGCAATAGAAGTGCTTCTCGAAAGAACTAGTGGTGCGAGAGCGTTCAGTCACATGTTTATAGAATTATCTCCAGAAGAATGGGATAAGTTGTATCATATGTGCGACGAGGATCCTGAGAAGCTATGTTCAAATGTTATTGCGATTAATGAGATACATTCGCATAACAACGGCGACAACATAATTCGCAAAAATTTACGTTTTGCGAAGCCAGCACTTTTTACTGAGGAGACTATTCCGGAAGATCCTCTATGGCTTTTTAGGGATCAGAAAGAACGCTGGAAATTCCAGAAAGAATGTATCGACAAGTTTATGTCGAGATATTCAATTGCAAAGCGGAGTCAACCAAGATAAAGACTGAGCTCGCCTTCATGGCGGGCTCATTGCGTTTAGGGTATTAATAGACGATTTTATAGGGATAAATTGCATACTATTGTTGCAGGGTACTCAACAGAAAATTATCACTAAAAAATCAGCCCTAATGCCTAATTATATAAAATGTGGCGGATCTTAGCTCGCAAAGTTAGAGCCATAATTCAGGCCGATATTCTTGATAGCCTAGATTAGACCATCTATTCTGAATCATGGCCGGCTATCTTCGTCTTCCCAATCTAAGTTGCCGTCATGCTTCTCGAATGTCTCTGACGGCAAATATTTAAATGTCAACCTGCCTTGCGTGAATGGTTTCCGCCAAAGAAGAGCGAAATCTGACTCCGTAGTCCGACTTTTATTAAAACTAGACTTTAGCGGAGCGACATATATATGACGGCTTTCGAATAAGGCACTAGTCGAATAGGTTGAATAATGCTCTTGATTGTTAAGGTATCGTTGGAAAAGATCTCCTTTTGCTTCGACGCATTTGTATTGTTTTTCGTCAATGTTCCAATATATATTAAAGTCGTAGTTGCATCTGCCGGTGTTATTCTCTTTAAGATATATATTTGACGAAAGAATGGCATTCAGATAGTCTTTTGTAGTGACGGTGCTATATCCGTCGGCATAAAATACATATGCTCTTGTCGTAGAAGAGAAAAAACTCAACGACTTAGCAATGAATGCTTTTGCCTCTTCGTATGCAGACGCCTCATCTTTTGCTTCTACGAAAGCAATCTGATAAGGATGGCGCGTTTCTCCAATAATATCAGTTTTCATAAAGTGGTTATTGTTATACAATCTGCCAAATTCGATTAAACTCGCTTCTTTTTTGCCATTCTCGTCTTTTCCGTGGTAGGCGGCATAGTTTATGTCTATTATTTTATTGGAGGCATCAGAACTACTGCATCCAAATATGGCCTCCTTCTTATTGTCGCTATATATAATCTCGTATGGCTTCAATTCGCATCTCATTGCCATTATGTCCGACAATTCGTCATCGACTGCAGGATTGCGCAAATTTCGGAGCGCCTGCTCTTGTTTTTCGTTTTCAACTTGCGTGGATTTAACTTTGTCATATTCATGGCAGACGACTCCAAGGCTCCAGCCAATACATAGGATAAGTTCTATGGCAAATATTATAATAATTGATGTTCGGATTGCCGCCTTACTATAGGCGTTTTCAATTTGATTTTTGCGGGCACGCAGTATGATAAAGGCGACTAAATTGACGACAAATACTGCGGGGAGGCAAAATTCAAAAAAGGAAAACTCCGTATTAGAAAGCGGAGGAAGGTAAAGATGAAAAAGATGGGCAATCGGATATATGATGGCTGGAGCAAAAAGCAGTATAGCACTTATTAAGCTGCGCTTAGTAATGTTTGCTTTTAAATAATCGTCCAACTTGCTCGTTTTTCTCGTGCTGACAATAAATACAATTAGCGACATAGCCGTCGATAGCGCAATGAGAACTATAAGTGGGATATAGGCATACTGTAGAACGATAAATAAGAAAGCGGTTAAAAAAGCAATCCCAATGGACCCGCCTAATAATGAGGATAAGGCCATTAGCGCCACAGACATTGAACCGAGAGTACATAAAGTTATCGTTATGATTGATAGCATAAAACTAAAAGTAGAAAAACGTCGAAATCTGTTTTTTGTCTTTTCGTCTAGCGCAACTACTTCTTGATAATTTGCATCGAAAACCAATGCTGGCTTATCGGGAGGTATTTCATTATTTGTGTCGTTGATTGTCTGCTCGTTCATAATCTAATAATATCATAAGCATTTTATGCGCTCAGCCTCGCTAAAAATAGCCCTTCGGGCATAGTTTGTTATCTGTTATGGTGGGGCTTACTTAACCAGGTTTTACTCGAATACAAAGAGGGCATAGAGGAAAAACTCCAATGTCGTATATATGGAGATTAGCGAACTATTGTTCCTATTATCCATACGGCTAGAATAAAGCCAAAAAGAAGGACGAAGAATAATATTGTTTTATAGTTTTCGTCAGACTCTGCCTGTCTAATTTGTTCGCGGTCGATGATGCCTTTTTCGCCGGCAATATACTTAACGGTAGGCTTATCGTTTGCGAGATTGATTGTTCTTCGTATAATGACGCCGTCTTCCCTAAAAGAGAAGCAGGCTTTGTCTAAGTAATACCAGTATCCCCCGAGCGGGCCGGGGTCCTTTACGACCGATATATTAGAATCCTGCCATATTACTCTTTTAGGGTCTTCTTCGACCTTTAGCAACTTTAATATCTTTAGTCTATCGTCGTTGCTTAATTCGCTTAAGTTCTGTTTACATAATACTATTGTCCTAATGCAATAATCAGATTCACGAGGGACCGGCTTAGAGAAAACGACGGCACCAGTTAGATTAGTAAGCCTGATAATGCCTTTTGCCCTAATAATCTCAACTTTACCGTATTTTTTCAGATTGCTCATTCTAGCTTTATTATAACCAATGAGTCGGCCAAAAAACGAAAAATCCGCCTATAAGGACGGATTTTTCATGGGCCCGCCAATTTACGATATTTCACTCCAATATTACCTCTCGATAATATTCGGGTGCTCGTAAAAAGGTATTCGTAGCGCAGGTAACCATCCTGGGCGAAACTTGCTCGGCTCGCTGGTTAGGCGGCTCGACGGGCAATTAACAAAATTTGTTTCAAAATACACTCCTTCTGTTAATTAATATTAATTATAACATTAAATATTTGCCGTCTCGTTCGCTAGAGGATTTAACCGACAAAACTACAGGGAGTAAACTATGGTTTTCAGTATGGTTTCGTCATAAAAATGGCACAAAAATAGCCCTCTATTTTTGTGAGGGATTTAACAGACGCTTACAGATTACGAAATAGTTGAAAATTATTTTATAACCTGAATGGTGGATCTTACTGGGCTCGAACCAGTGACCTTGCGAATGTGAATCGCACGCTCTAGCCAACTGAGCTAAAGATCCGCCTAGATGAGATTATACTCGACTCCGCCCCAAATATCCACCCCAGTGGCGAAATGGCCAAAAATATTGTAAAATATAACTATGAATCTAGATTTTGATGCCCTAAATGCTGAACACCAAGAGATTTTGGACTTTTTAGCGCAGCCAGACGCCTATGCCGCGTCGGATTTTGCCACCAAAAATCGCCGCCTAACAGAGGTAGAGACGCTTCTAGAACTTGGTCATAAGCGTGAACAGTTGCAGGCGGACATCAAAGAGGCCGAGACTGACCCCGATCTCGCTGAGATGAAGCCTGACCTCGAGAAAGAACTCGAGGAGACTGAGGCAAAACTCGCCGAAATGCTTATTCCGAAGGATCCTAACGATGACAAACCGGCCATTATCGAGATTCGTGCTGGTGCCGGCGGTGACGAGGCGAGCCTTTTCGCTGGCGACCTCTATCGCATGTACGTGCGCTACGCTGAGACTCATGACCTGAAGGTAGAGCTTCAATCTGAATCCGTTAATGATGCTGGCGGTTACAAAGAGGTAATTTTTCGCGTAACTGGCGACCAGCCCTATGGCAAACTCAAGTTTGAGGGCGGCGTCCATCGCGTCCAACGTATTCCCGTAACAGAGAGCCAGGGGCGCATTCACACCAGTACTGCCACCGTCGCGGTTCTTCCGGAGGCGGAAGAACACGACCTCGAGATTAATCCTGATGACCTCCGTATTGATATCTATCGCTCTGGCGGTCATGGCGGACAGGGCGTCAATACCACCGACTCTGCCGTCCGTATTACGCATCTCCCGACTGGCATTGTTGTTGCAATGCAAGATGAGCGCTCTCAACAGCAAAACCGTATCAAGGCCATGACCGTACTTCGTAGCCGTCTCCTTGAGCGCAAAATCGCTGAGGATCGCGCCAATGCTTCAGATGCGCGTAAATCTTTGATCGGTACTGGCGACCGCAGCGAAAAAATCCGCACCTATAATTTTCCTCAGGATCGTATTACCGATCACCGTATTCACTACAACCGAAGCAATATTTCCGCCGCTATGAATGGCGATATTGAAGATATTATTGAGGCGCTCCAGAACCACGAGCGCGAGCTAAAAACTGCCGAATAACGGATCTAATGGCGTCCAAATCCGCCTGTTTTCGGAGTCGGTCGTGCCTGTCCGCCGGAGAAGCGGTCTGCCATCGCTTGGCGCGCCGCAATAGACGCCTTATATCCGTTCGTGTTGCCAATTGGTCCATCTTTTGGAGCATTTGGTGACCCAAAAGCAGTCGTTTTAGCGTTTTCCGTTGAGGGCTTTTCGACAAAGCGATGGTTGCCGTATAGCTTCACCGATCTGCGCTCATTCATTACTGTATGATATACCTGAGAATTTCGGTAACCCCTGACAATGCGGCGATTTTGTTCGATTTTGCGCCTCTCTGAGAAGGAAGAAGAGTCCGCGCCCATATGCTTATTGTTATTGATAATACTATCGGCGGTATTATTCGTTACTCGCTGTATCTGCTTGTAATTGAGTCCTTCTTCTGATCTCATATTAATAAGAGTATAACACGACCGAAACGCTTATGTATATCATAAAATATGCTAATGGTAAATTGCTATACAATACTATTGACAAAAAACCAAAAGTTTGATATAATAAAGTCAGCTAATTGCGAGGTGTATCATAACCTACCAGCGAGAAGCGTTACGTTAACAAGTCAGATCATTGCTGCACATAAGTGTAGCAAATGAAAGTTGTGTTTCATTTTCCCCCAGGGAGGGGCCAAATCTTTATTCCGCTCCTTTTGGGGCGTTCATATATTAGCTTATAGTTTTTATCACACGTCTCAGAAGAGAGAATGGAAAGGAGAGTGAGATTATGGCTACAACGAAGCCTAAATTCACAAACAAAGACCAGCAGGCGCTCTATGACGCAATCCTCGCTGGCGCAAAAGTAGGCTGTAAACATGTTGATGCAGTAGGCAAACGCCTCGACGAGCATCACGCCGAAGATCAGAAGGCGCACAATTTCCTTTATAAGGCACAGGCGCACTTCGCTGCCAAGAACGTACTGGCCGTCAATAAGGCCAGAGAAAGAGTTGAGAAAAAAGTTGATGATGCAAAAGATGATGTTATTGCACGAATCGATCGGCTTGAGGATGCAATTCCGCAGCCGGCACCGAGTCGTTCGGTAGCAATCTGGGCCATCGTCGGCGCTCTTGTCGGGATTGGTTTGATGATCATCCTGATGGTAACTGGCTTTTGGCCAACACTTGCTGAAGCAGGTTGGCTCGCTAAGACTGTGCTCGGCTTCATATTCATGGTAGCCGGAGCTATGGCTGGCGGCGGACTTGCCGACTGGCTACTTTCCCGTAACGAATAGGAGGTGGGAATATGAGACGACAGGATCGTAATATTCTGCTCGCCGTTCTCGGGTCATTTATCATCGTGTTCGCAGTGATCATGTTCGTAGCCTCCGGTTCGAAGGCAAAAGACAACACTGATAGTACGACTGAGAAAACAACGGAGCAGAATACCGAAAAGCCTACGCCGAAAGGAGGTGGCCGCGAGGCTCACTTCTATTTCTTCGACGAAGGTAAGCCGGGTGCATACAATTTTGGCCCGGACCGTTACTCGAAGGCACAGAATGCAGTAGCCAACAACGAAGCCGAGGATGTCCTTGACTATATTGTTGGCACGGATGGGTCAGGCGACCTTTTCCAGAGCATTCACCGAGATCCAGCCCTTGCAGCTGCAACGAGCTGGTATCTTGATTCCGAAGGCGCAACAGGGGATAGTAAAATCCTTCCTGAGCCCAAGAAGAATCAGACGGCACTCGATGTTATTCGCGAGGCACGCGACCGCTTCATGGCGGACGATGCCGAGTGGAAGACAGCAGAGGTAAGAATCATTGCGATTCTTACCGATAAAGACACTAAAGTCGAGCTCAAAACGCTCGATAACTACAAATCAGCTATGTATATGGTTGAAGATGATCAAGATCCAACCAAGGCTGACGTCGTAGTTCGACAAACGTCCAATGCGGGCGGCCACTTTGTAGTATTTACTGTCAAAGTGAACGGTAAGGAAATCAAGTTGAAATTCCGGCTTGAATGTGGCTATCAAGCAATTGAGCCGCAGATTCCTGTTCCGGACAAACCGCCGGTACCAGACAATCCTCCGGATCCGCCGACTCCCCATGAGAAGAAGGATCCTAAAAATGATCCTCAGAACCGAGATGGAGCGGATCAGTATGATTTCTATTCAAAAGATAGAAAAAACAATGATCCGAATACAGAGGAGACAACGGAGCCTGAATCTCCGACTGAAGAGTATGAAGCTCCAGAGCCTCCGACTGAGGATCCGGATATCGGCCCTCCGCTCCCGCCGCCCGAGGAAGATGATTCCAAGGACACCAAGACGGGCAGCAAGAAAGGCGACAAAGACAACGGTAAAACCGAGAAGGTTGACGACAAAGAGTATAAGGTTACTACCGGCGACGGTAAAGACCACGGCGATTTTACAACAATCGTCGAAGAAACTCCCGAACCTGTTATGCCCGAGTTGAAAGACGATGGCACCAACACAGGTGACCTGGATGAGTCAGCCGTTGAATAACAACACAACTTTCGGTGGAGAAAAAAACACGCACTCCACCTAAAAATAAACGCGTTTGCACCTATAGGGAGGGTCCTAGTGGCCCTCCCAATTCTAAGAATTTGTGTTCAGCAACGATCTGACTTGCAGCGATTTTAACAATTCGGCTAATGATAATCATTCATTCTAGGAAATTATTCAAGAAAGGAATCAATATTATGAACAAACTCGCAAAGGCTGGTATCGGTCTTGCAGCCGTTGCTGCAACTACCGCCGCTGGCATCTTTGTAGCTTCTGCTTTTGGCCCTAGCGATCGTGCAACGTTTACTATGGACAAACCTGCAGACTACATCACTTTTAACTCAATCACGAATAACGTGATTGGTGATGAGCGTTACTTTGTCGCCGCTTCTGAGTGGACTGGTAATGCTAACGATAATTACTTCTCAGATCAAACTAAGGTTGAAGATGGCAAGGAATATGTTATTCGTATGTATGTACATAACAACGCCGCTGCTGACCTCAAGCTAGTTGCTGAAAACGTAAAAGCTTTTGTAGTCCTCCCTACCGAGACTGCAACTTCTATTACTATTAGCGGTAAAATTTCCGCTGATAACGCAAAACCAAAATCTGTTTGGGATGAAACCGTATTAACCTCCAAGAATGGTGAAAAGTTTAACCTCGCTTACGTCGATGGTTCTGCAACTTATGCAAACGCTGACCAGAACGGTAAACTCCGTAGCTTCAAGCTCGGCAAGAGCCTCTTTGATGCTAACGGCGTTCTCCTTGGTTATGATCAGATGGATGGTAAAATCCCTGGTTGTAACGCTTACTCTGGCTACCTAACCTTCCATGTGAAGGCTCAGTTTGCTCAGAAAACCCCTGAAAAGCATCCAAATGCCGAAATCCAAAAGGAAGTTAAAATCCTTGGTACTGACACTTGGAGCGAACAGGTTAAGGCAAAAGGTGGCGACACGGTTCGCTATCGTATCCACGTCAAGAACTCTGGTGACACGGATCTCGAAAACTTCTCCGTCCGCGATATTCTTCCGGCCGGTTTGACCTATGTTGCTGGTAGTACTTCTATCACGAACACCGCTCATCCAAAGGGTATTGCCCTTGGTGATGGCATTGCTTCTGATAAGGGCATCAACCTTGGTACCTACGCTGCTGGCGCAGGTGCTTACCTCTACTTCAACGCTACAGTCGATCAGGCTGTTGCTGAGAAATGTGAGAATACTCTTCTTCGCAACATCGCTCAGACGAGCGCTGGTACCGTTATCGGTACGAAAGAAGATACCGCTGACGTTCTCGTCGACGGCAAGACTTGCCATGAAGATCCAAACTTTACTATCAACAAAACCGTTCAGGTTAACGGTGGTAAAGAATGGGTTGAAAACGTAAAGGTTAACGCAGGCGACAAAGTTCGCTATCGCATTCAATTCAAGAACACTGGTGACACCACTCTTAAGAATGTTGTTATCCGTGATATTCTTCCAAACGGTATTGGCTACGTAAAGGGCACTACTATGCTTTACAACGCTGCTAATACTAATGGTAAGAAGCTTGCTGACGGTATCGTCACTGCTGATGGTATTAACATCGGTGATTATGACAAGGGTACCGAAGCTACTGTTTACTTCTACGCTACGGTTAACGAATCCCTCAAGGATAACTGTAACGATTCTACCCTTACCAACGTTGCTAAGGGTAAATACAATAACGATAGCAAGACTGAGAAAACTGACACCGCTAACGTTACGGTTGCTGGCAAGACCTGCAAAGACACTCCTCCAACGACCCCTGAGAACCCAACTACTCCACCAGAACTTCCAAAGACTGGTGCAGGTTCAATCGTAGCTGGCGTCATGGGCGTTGCAAGCGTCTCGACGGCCGCTGGTTATTACATCATTAGCCGCAAAAAGTTAAATTAAAGTTGACCGCCAATCTATAGAGCTTTCCCAAAAGCTTCAATTAGCGGGAAACTAACAGAAAAAATACCCCTCCGGCCTCGCGTCGTTGGGGTATTTTTTTGTTGTCAAAGCCATTCCGTTTATGTTAAAATTAAGCCATGGATAAGGATGGGTCTAGTGCTATGCCTCAGAATCCTCCTTTTTCGTCTCCTGATTCTTCATCTGAACCAGTCCTAACCGGTACGCCAGCATCGACCCCGAACTTCTTTGCGAATAGTATAGATCCGAGTAGCACGCCGTCATCCGATTCGGCTGCTGCCCCAGCTACTTCGCCTTCTCCGGTCACCCCAAAATCTAGTAATTCTGATCGCGCTCGCCACCTCCTCGGCGGTCGCGCCAAGCACGACGCCCAGGCCGCCGCGCCAGTCGCCGCCGCCGCCGGTCCGTCACTAATGGACAATACCCCAGACTTCTTTAGGCAGGCCGCTAACGCCAATGAGACCGTAGTCACAATCGGTGGAGACGAGCCGCAAAGAACTGGCAGCAAAAAGAAACTATTTATCGTCGTCGGTGCGGCTATTGGCGTACTAGCAATTGTATTATTAGTGCTGCTCGTGCCTTCTATGACTAGTAAAAAAATAGCCAGTGAAGATTTCTTAACTAACGATGACGTTGAAGCTGTCTATAAAATGGAAAGTGAATTGCGGCTAACTATCGATGGCGGAAAGAGCGCGCGCTCCGTTATCGGTGATAGCTATAGCGAGACTATCCACAGTGGACAACAATCTCTAAAGAAGATATCTGACAATCTCGCCAAACTAGCAAAAAACGATAAGGTTGATAGCAAAATAAAAACTGCGGCTGGCGATTTAATAAAAGATATTTCGCTAGTAATGCCAACATATGAGTCTATCATTAAACGCTATGATGATATATCGAACTATGTAAAAAATAAAAGTGGTTCCCTTGAATCGAACTATAGCAATGTTGATGCCGACGAATTAAAACAATACCTAGACAAAGTAATCATTGCAGAAACATACTATACGTGCATGGAAAACAAAAAAGACGATTGTGCTAGCGTGGAGACGATCAAAGCTACTCGGGAAATGACAAGTAACAGCTATTTATTATCTACGGCGATTATGGAATCGATGACTACTGAGACCTTCGATGACTATAAGGTCAATGAGAAGATATATGACATTAAGGCCGAAATAGATAAGGACAATGGTGAAAAGAAATGAAAATGAGACTTAAGAGATTATCTATAGTTTTAGCTAGCATAGCAATCATTTTTGGCGCAATGAATCCGCTTGGTCTTGCATATGCTGCGGAAGATGAAAGACCGCTTGATGTTATACCAAACGTTCAGGACGAACTTAAAAGGGAAGCCGAGGCTGCGCTCGTTATTCGTATGGTGGCAACATGCTTCCAAGAGACCGCAACGGGCGCATGGGATGGCACACAGGCTGTAAATCCGTACGATTCTAGTACGTGGACATCGCAATATGTATTTAATCAGTGGGGCGATGACGAGAATACGGATGTTGGCGCCTGGCTAGAGAAAAAACTAGGAGGAGAAGGTCACGGGCGGGGCAATATGGAATGTACTTCCGGAGCTGATATTATCGCATTAGCTACGAGTTACTTGGAGATTGATACTGCTACATTCTTGTTCGGGGATAAAGATGAAAACGGTTTCTACAAAGGTAATGGCATTTTTAAGAAGGAAAAATTAAACGAAGGTACGGCAACTATGTTAGCCGAACTAAATATTTCGTCGGACGGATACATATGGGGCGAATTGAATGATCACTGGAAGGCAAATTTCCAGAGATTCTATGACAATGTTAAGCTTAAAAATGGTTGGAAAGCCAATTATTCCGACATAGTACAGTACTACGACAAGCATGCAAGAATGCAAATGGGCGAAGCCCCTGGTTATCTCCTTTATATAATCGCCCGGCAGGATCTCTTATATACGAACTGCGCGAATACATTAGGCGATGAGCGCACGGATGCGCCAAGCGGCTCCGGATATTATAGAGACTTTAAGAGTGAGGGCACGATGGGATTCAAGAGTGTATATCGAGCCGTCCAGGATAGTGGTTTCAAATACGAATATGAGCCGATTGCGGCAATTACCTGTACTGGCTTCCTTGATTTTATGGATGAGTACTACAAGGAATATGAGAAGGTTGTTAAAACACGTTTTAATACGGCATGCCAAAAAAGTATTATTGACAGAAGGACTGAAATAGAAAAAGGCGGCGACAAGCTTACACCTGAAACTATTACGGAGATTGAATCTCGGTCAGATTCGAAAAAATACCCAGCAGGGTCATATCCATTCCTTGAAGAAATCAAAGAAACCGATGCGGATGGTAAAGAAACCGGCTATACCGTGACAAAATGTCGTGATATTGGCGGCCTTCTTGGTGCGACACAAGAAGAGGCGGAAGAAGACGAGAATACCGAAGAGCGTATTGAGGCATCATGCTACGACAACTCGGGCGGCATCGGCTGGATTGTCTGTCCTATTATCGACTTCGCCGGGTCTGCCATTCCGGGCATGTATGAGGCTTTTGTTGAGAACTCATTAGTGCTTGATGCTAGCCTATTTGCCACTGGCACGGCGGGTGGTGCCGGTACGCGCGACGCTTGGTCGCAGATATTAGGCTATGCAAATATATTATTTATCGGCTTCTTCCTGTTCGTGATTTTCTCTCAACTCACCGGAATTGGCCTCGATAATTACGGTATCAAGAAAGTCCTTCCGAAGCTCATCATGGCCGCAATCCTCATTAATCTATCCTACTTCATATGTCAGCTCGCCATTGATATAGCTAACATCATTGGGCATGGAATCAAGGGTATCTTGGCAAATATCGGAACAATTGATGCTAGCAAAGCCGAGCAGCTTGCTATTAGCGGCAAAGGTGCCGGAAACGTCGCATATTCAGGATTTATTGTCGCCATTTTAGTAGGCTTGCTGTGCGTCGGAGCCGTTCTGGCTGTCGGTAAATATCTCCTCCTAGTCATCTTGATGGCGGTTATCTCGATTGCTGCTGCCGTTGTTTCGCTATTTATTATGCTTGCTGTCCGCAAAGCTTTCGCCGTTATGCTTGTAATTGTTTCGCCACTTGCGTTCGTATGTTATATGTTGCCGAATACGAAGCCGATATATCAGAAATGGTTCCGGGCACTCAAGGCTGTTCTTCTCGCCTATCCAATCTGTAGCCTTATTATCTATGGCGGCGAGGCTGTGGCTAGATTAATGATTTTGTCGGCAGGCAGCAATAACCTCCCAGTGTGGACCACGATTTCTGCTGCAATAATTGGCGTTGTCCCAATCTTCTTCATTCCGAAGATTCTTAAGAGCTCGATGAATGCAATTTCTGGTACCATCGCTAACGCCACTAACCGCCTTGGCGGCCTCGGTAAGCGCAAACTTAATGAAAGCGCCTTTGGCGATCGTATGCGCAAAAATAAGCTCGCGCATAATGCCGGTATTCGCTTTGATGAAAATGGCAATGTTATGAGCGCCGACAATATAAGGACTAGAGTCGGCAAAGCACTCGCCGGTAAAAAAGGTAGTAAACGCCGAACGGCTTATGAAGCCAAACTTAATACCTTACGCGGCAGGGCATTAAATCAACAAATTGAGGACACATATGCCGGCCAATTTGTCGGTCAAGGCGACAAGGACGCGATGAACCAGTACCTAGCAGGTGGACGTGCGAAAAAGCTATCAGATACTATCGGGCATACTGTTGATGCGATTAACGGCGGAAACTTCATGACGGGCGATAATGGAACAGTTAGACTGAATCCTAATGACGTAGATCAGCTAGCTTCAGCTCTCCGTCAGGCAATTGGTGAAAAAGGTAATGATAATGACATGAAGGCGCTTATGACAGTAATGAGTGGCACGGATGCTGGAAGGCAGGCTATGCGTGGAGTTATTAATGCCGCAGATAGTGAAGGCCTTTGGCGTGGTGGTTTGGACGGAGAATCAAGGGAGGCGGCAGCGTCGCATATCATGGGTCAACATGCTGGCACTTTCAAAGAAGCCGACCGCACGGTTTACGATTGGGCTAAGGGTGCATCCGATAGGAAGCGCGATGAGAACGGTAATGTAACCAATGACGCAAAGATGATGAGTAATAATGTTGATACCGGAAAGCTCAAAATGGACAACATTATTGGTGGGGATGATGATGCTATGGCACGCCTATTTACGCAAGCTTCCGGAGATAAGAATCTCCAGTCACAGCTGCAACAAATGTCTCGGGAGATTATGAACGATCCGAAAATGTTGCAGGGCGTCGACGGCAATCGCCGCGGCTTCATTGAACACATGGCTAGCGGAGGTTCTTTCGATGAAAGTCATTTCGCATTAGATAAAAATGGCAATAAAACATCATACTTAAAGCCTGAGTCTGTACAGGCGGCAAGGGCTAAGCTCCAGTCCAAAGGCGGTAACCCTTAGCGACGGCGGTAACCAAGGCGGCAACAGTGGCGGCGGCAATAACAGTGGCGGCTACAATGGCACCGGTCCAGACAAAACCGGCCTTGGCCTAAGTCTGCCAGTCTAACTAAATAGCTCGGACAAAAAACCGGGCTATTTTTGTATAGGAAGCACCGCGAATTCCCCAGCTGCCTTAATCACATTCTCGAATAGCATCGTAACCGTGAGCGGCCCAACGCCACCAATTCGCGGCGTGATAGTTAAATCGTCGCGATTAGCACGCACGTCGTCGGCGATATCGCCTTTAATAACGCCTTTCTCGCTTGCTGTGCCAGCATCAACGACTACCGCGCCAGTCTTTAGCATATCTGAAGTAATTAGTCCCGGCACGCCTGTTGCCGTAACGACTACGTCGTAATCAACGAGTTGATGCAAATCATCGCCTCGATGGAACATATCGACATTATAACCGCTCTCTTGCCACATTTTGAGCAGCGGTGCGCCAACAAGCTTGCCGCGCCCAACAACCGCGAGCTTTAGTGATGGGAGTTCTATTCCGTATCCTGTCAGTAGCCAATGAATCGCCATTGCGGTTGCCGTGTCGCGTTCGCCGCGTAGGCCGTCGACGTCCTTTTTATTCGGTATCAACTCTAGAATCTTCTCGTCGCATTCCTTGAGTGGTAATTGCACGATAATTCCCGAAACGCTCGAATCATCGGCCGCTGCGCGCACAGAGTCGGCCGCGTTACTGGCATTAATTCGCCGTGTTTCAACATCCACTTTAATATCCGCCCCATATTGCTCCTTGAGCGAGATATATTTCAAAATTACCGGATTATCGTTATCGTAAAAAATCACTAGTTTCGGGAACTTCTTGATTGCGCGCAGATGTCGCACCTGATGCGCCTGGCGCTCCTTGATATATCCCGCGAGCTCGCGTCCGTTTAACTCTTTCACTTTCCTATCTCCATCGGTTCTTGCTCTAGTGTATAGCCAAACTTATCGCGCACTACCTTAATTACCTCTTCGCGTGCCGTTGCGAGATCTGCGTAGCTCTCCGCACTTTCATTAATTAGTACTAGTGACGCCTTATCTGAAACGCGCATACCATGGAAGATTCTACCCTTAAGCCCGGCGTTTTCAATTAGCCAGCCGGACGGAATCTTACCGCCGTCCCATACCGGGATACCGGCCGCACGCGCCTTTTCGATTTCCTCTGGGTCATCTAGATAGACATTCTTAAAGAAACTTCCGCTACTCGCTATTTCTGCTGGATCGGGGAGCTTTGATTCGCGCACCGCACGTACGGCGAGGCGAATCGTCTCTGGTGAATAATCTGTTATCTTATTGTCGTCAAGATACTTCTGTAAGCTGTTATAAAAAGGTGGCTGCAGGGAACCGTGCTTTAAGCGTACGGTGACCTTCGTGATAAAATAACGTCCTACATCCTTGCCGCTGTTAAAGATACTGTGGCGGTAGCCGAAATCTAGTTCTTCGCGCGCCAGAATCGCAATCTTTTTTGCGCGAGTATCATATGCTTCTACCTCGACGAGAGTCTGTGAGATATCTTGCCCGTACGCGCCGACATTCTGGACTGGTGCCGCACCAACGGTACCCGGCACTGCACTGAGCGCCTCGATACCGGACAGGCCCTTTTTCGTCGCATAAGTTACAAAATCATCAAGTAGCTCCCCGCTATAAGCGTAGAGCGTCACATCGTCGATTTCTCCCATCCCAAGTAAATGATTCACGATAATTACCCCGTCAAAACCACCATCGCGCCCGATTATGTTACTGCCACAACCGAGTACATAGACTGGAAGATTCTTTTCCTCGGCAAAGGCATAGGCTTCGGCGACATCTTCTGTTTTCTCGACATCAATCACGTAACGCGCTGCACCGCCTAGGCGCATCGTCGTGAGTTTAGATATTGGGATATTTTCGCGAATCTTCATGCAAATATTATACAATAAAACCCTTGACGAAACCATGCATAAGCGGTATAATAAGATCAGTGGTTTAGTGGAAACAAAAACGTAAAAACAAAATTCCCACTTTTTGGGCAAAGGTCAAAACAAAAACAATGGTCAAACAATCAACTAATCGTCATATTATTGGCGTTTTTCGCTTATTTATCCTGCTATTTTTGCCACTCGCGCTGGTCGTCGTTGGCGGTTGCGGCGCATCTGCGACCGATTTAATCGTTAAAAAGACTGGCTGGAATTCTGCACCTGCTACTGAGGTATATATTCCTGACATGACTAAGCTATCGGTTACCGCACAAGCTGCCATTTCTGGCCACATCACGACGACTGGCCGTATATCTTCAACAGTTCTCACTAACGACTGGACAACGAGCAGCAATAAGGATATCGTCTTAGGCGATACTGCTATTGTTGCGACGCCAATATCTGGAACCTGGGCTCCGAGCACGATAATTGGAATTAACAATAGTACAGCCAGTTTGATTTTTCACAGAGCCGCCCGCTATCTTGTACATGGTACTTCAAATCAAGTAAAAGACGCGACAATCGTAATGAATATTTCTAATCTAAAGATCGGCACCAAAAAGAATTCGAAAAATTCTGGCGTTGTGCTATTTTCGGACTACAAAGATAAAAAGTGGGGACCGAATTACATGTCCGAATCGAAAGATAAACCAGGGTCGTATGAGTATAACATGGGCGCTAGCTATGATGTGGAATATATCTTCTACGATTCCGATAGTTTTGCTCAAAGCGGCAGAAGCGGTACGAAGTTAAGTGGTTATAAAATTGTCTTTGGCTTAATGGATATCGATCAACTCGACACATATCAGCTCCAGCAGGACAATCATTCCGTCAGCGAAATGCCGCTAGCTTCTGACGGACTTCTCGATATGAATAAAAAGCTATATAAGCAATATACAGGCAGTAATTTCCCGGAAGCCGTTACCTATATGAGCGGATTGCTTAAAGACGATAATAACGAATACTCTATTTTTGCGGAAAGCAATACCTATCTCGGTTTTCAAGAATCAGACTACGGTGAAAATACTAAGGTCGTTGCGAGAAAAGTCGGCGTTACGAACGGTAGCCTTCCAGAGGGGAAAAAGTCTGGCGCACTCGTTGTTATGAATGCTGGCGGCTTCAAATTCCACTATAGCTCCTCCGAGGCCTCAACCGGCACCGGTTTCCTCGATATTTCAAAGATAGCTACGGGTACTGGGACCCAGCATATTTCGATTACGCGGACCAATAATGAAGTTTTCTGGAAGCAGAATTACAGTGTCGAAATAACCGTTGACCCGAACTATAAACTGTCCAAAGTATCAGTCGGCTCTGCAACAACCAAGGAACAACAAGTTGATCCGAGCAAAATTACTATAACCTCCCAAAACATTAATTCTCTTATAAGTAGCGGTAAGCTCGTGCCGAAGCAAAACGAATACAATAAGTATACTTACCATTTCGGTGCAGTCACCAACAGCGCTAGGATTGTCGTCGAAGCCGCCCCTGTGGAATTCACGATTTGTAAAAATGGCAAGAGCATCAAGTCTCCGGGTCGCCTCGCTGGCGCCGGCCTGAAACTTACCGCGGGTAGTGGCGTCAGCCTCACGAACGCAACAATTTCGAGCACTGACGCATCAATAGGAACCAAGACTTCCTCGTCGGTATCCTGGACAACTGGTACTAGTGGCTGCGTTAAGCTTACCGGCGCCCAGAATGGCAACTATACATTATCTGAGACCACGACGCCTTCGAATTATGTTCAGACGCCAGATATAACCTTCGAGATTCAAAACGGCGAAATTAAGAACGTCTCGGGAACCGATAGTATTCGTAGCTACACGACTACGTCGCTCACGATGATTAACTCGCGCAACTACGGCAACTGGGTCATCAAAAAGGAGCTCCACGGCAACGACGTTGATCCGTCACAGGTCTTCAATATAACAGTCAGAACAATTGCTTCTGCTAATGATAACACGATGAGTTCGATTGACTATTACGTCGGCAACGATACTACTAAGAGAACCCTGACTTTAACTAATGGAAGCGGTAGACTTACAATGGTTGCTGGTACCGATTTGCGTTTCCGAGTTCCATACGGTTTTAGTGTTACGGTCGACGAGGATGACTATTCGGCTTTAGGCTATGCAACGTCCTACGTTAATAGATATGTGACGATAAACGGCAATAAAGAGACTAAGATTATTAACACGAAAGGCTCTATTGAGTTTTGTAAGGTCGGTGAGCTCCACGGCGGCGGTCTCGCTGGTTCGAGAATATATCTTCGATACACCGAAACTTCAGGGTCGCTTAACGATATTCAGCTAGACAATGCTGATGCAACTATCAATAGCCGGTCTTCTAATGAGATAACTTGGACAACTGGCGCTTCTGGCTGTCTCGGCATTGAGTATTTGCCTGATGGTAGTTACCGTATAGGCGAAGTGAGTTCCCCGAGTAACTATATCGGCATGATAGGTACAGTTAATGTCGTGATCGCTAATGGAGTCATTGCGAGTACTAATGCTACTAATGCGACTTCGACCTTAATTGAATTAATTAATGAACGACAATACGGTAGCCTCACTATCCATAAAAATATTCGCGGTACAGGCGCTGATACAACAAAGAGCTTTAATGTTACGCTGAACATTTCTCCAGTCGACGGAAGCGACGATAATGATCTTGAAACGATTACCTATTACCGCGG
>JAEEGL014908410.1_pt1 | contig 19460 bp, 16 predicted proteins | sample 9134231 | NCBI WGS metagenome assembly JAEEGL01 (sample SAMN16246548, study PRJNA631951) | gut metagenome | biome: gut microbiome; feature: rumen; material: fiber-attached | host: Bos | place: Iran: Karaj | collected 2018-10
ACAGAATCATGTACCAAATCTTCAAACGGAGTTCCGAAGTTGTACTTGTTGATTCGGAACTTCTCTTTGGGAACAGCACTTTGTTTAGCGTCTGTTACATCTATTGAAATATGATCTACCATATAATCAGAAATTAATATGCGTTTCGCCATCCCATGTGGTATCACATTCGATGGTTATTCGTTGCGATGCTGCTTTTATATTCTCCTGTATCTTCGGGTACAATGAGTGAGACTTTGATTGTGGGTATTTGGTGACATAATTGCCAACTTTAACGGAGAAGGATTTGACACTATCTATTGTCACAGCAGGAAGAGTACATGATTCAGTATAGAAAGCCTCCATCTCAGGATAGCCCTCACTAATAAATTGTTTTTCGCAGCCTACCATAATCAGGCAAAGGATAAAAAATAAGACCAGTTTCTTCATAATATCACTTATTTTCTTATACCCTCTTCCACTGTCTTGTCAAATTCTTCCTGGGTGCAAGGTCTCCTAATAATCCAATATGAGGTGGTTTCACTTGCACCGATTCCATTAACCATTGCTCCTTCAGATGTAGCCCCATTAACGTATAGCTCCCATCCCTGAGAAATGAAATACATCAAAGCAGCTGCAGGAGTTTTGAATTTGATAGTCTTTCCGTTAGCATCCTTTAGTTTATCTATTTCCTTTCCGTTATCTACATCTACTTTAAATCCTTCTTTCTTTAAACTTCCTGAGAACGTAAGGATGTTGTAAACATAAGGTTTGGCTTCTTCTGACTGTGCTGACAAAAGCATAGGGAAACAAATTAGCAGGATTAGAATCGTGATTTTTTTCATAACTATAATCGTTTTAAATTGGTCTCAATTTTGTATTGTCGTTAAAGCATCAAACATATCATCCAACATGCTAGGCTAGCAATGCCAGCAATGGATGCCAATATAACCATACATCCAGAGTTTTCGGCTGCACGTATTTTACCTTTACGGTTCTCTATCGCATTACCATCATAGGCTCTGAAGAATGCATCTTTAGGAAGACCTTTGTTTTCGCACTGGGGACACACTCTGATGTAGCAAGCATCTACTGAAGCACTTATTTTCATCCATCCTGGCATTGCTGCATTTCCAAGTCCAAAGGATTTGTTTACTACATGTCTTCTGATGATGGCATCTTTTATTAAAGTTTTCTTTCCACAAACAGGGCAATAGAAATATTTTGTGAAGTCCTCTTGTGTCTTACTTATTGGGGCTTCGGCTAAATCAGGTTGTTTGGAAACCTCATAAGGTGTTGGTTCCTTTATACCATAGATTCCTTCCTCTAATTCATTTTCTGCTCTCCAATACTTATTATCCATAAAGCCTCTGTTTTACTCGTTTTATTTCATATGATAATACAAACCAACCAACTTGCCAAGCCAACAAGGCCAACCAGAGTGGCAACTATTCCCAAACAACCCGAGGCACATCCTTTGTTCTTCGACATTGCTTCTTCCAATTGTTTCTCCAGCTGTCTGGCTCTATCCTTTGCTTCATTTAAATCCTTAGCAGCCTGAGTATTTTGTGCAGTCAACTTTTGGAGAGATTTATTAAGTTCTCCATTTGTTTCTTGCATTTTTTTCAGGCTACCATTGAACTCTGTAAGCTTCTTCTGCAACTCTTCATTTTGTTTATTGGTTTTCTCCAGTTGCTCCTTATGCTGTTTTTGGATGGCCTCGATCTGTTCTTTATGCTGCTTTGTGGCCTCAGTCTGTGCTTTAGTCAATGCTTGAACTTGCTCGTTATGCTTTTTTGTGGCTTCTTCCTGATTCTTTGTAAGCTTAGCCAATTTCTCTTGTAATTCCTTATTCTGCTTCTGGCCAGCCTCCAGCTGATCTTTGAATTGTTTCTTTATTTGCTCGGTTAAGGCTGCCTGTGACTTGTTCTTCTTTTCGCTTACATTTTCAGCCAATTCAGAAAAATACTGCCCTAAACCCTGTGGGGTAGGAGTCCATTTATCAGCAACTTGTCGCAAGAAGATTTTTTCTGGCTTGTGTCCAACTCCTGAAATAAATGGTGTTTTAAGAGAAGAAACAACTTCAATTACTTCTGGTTTGTCAACATCTGTTGTCGAGTCTATACCGCCGCCACGAACAATAGCGATTGCATGGTAGCCCTTTCCGTCTAACTCTTTGAGCTTTTCGCAGAGAGTCTTGGTTTGGGTTAAGGTAACTCTTTCTTCATGGAAGTCTATTGTAGCCCTTGCAGCCCGGATTCCATCTTCAAAATCGCCTAAAGTGATTGAACTTGCAGCAATGATAAGAGCCACTTGTGGTCGGGTATTGTTGAATAGTAATGATTCAAGAATAGCATCAACGTTCTTGAAACCTGCTTCAACTTTCCGTTGCCTATATTCGATACGTTTAACTTCGTTCTCGTCTATAACCTGTTCTTTTACGATCTCAACACGAGAAACGTTCAATTCCAATTTAATTTCACTCTTTTGCGTAATTCTTCTGCCTAATGTACCAAGGATATCAACAAGATTTCCTGCAGTCAACTCTTTACGCTGAGATTCCGCTATCCTAATGGGAAGCTCGACAGGAGAGTTTTCATCGCGGAGAGCATCATAATAGACTCCATTATAGGCTGTGCCATTTCCTTTTAGGAACAACCCTCTGATACAAACAATCTTTCCGCTTGCTTTATTATTTTGTTGGGCAAGTATATCATTGAAGATTGCTATAATCTCCGATGGCTGATATTGTTGAACAGTTATATTGGTCATACCTTTTTGTTAATGTAGGTGCAAATATACAAAAAATGCTTGAAAAACTGGTAATCTCATCTTTTTTTTGACTATAGAATAGACATTTTCTAGTTTTTTTGGTGGCTTTTTGTGTGAAAATGAACTAAATTCAATAAATTTCTCAAATTATTTAGATTATTGATTTTTATATCAAAATATATTTGTATCTTTGTAGCGGTTATATATATATTAAGTACGATATGGCTATTAACAAAGATCTCAATCGCTTAAAAGTGATACTGGCGGAGAAGAAAAAATCCAATCTTTGGCTATCCAAAGAATTGGGATGCTCGCCAACAACCGTTTCGAAGTGGTGTACCAACTCGTCACAGCCTCCTTTGGAGATGATGATGAAGATAACCAGATTACTTGACGTGGAATTAAAAGACCTCGTCAGGTATGAAGAATTAGATAAATGTGATAATTAGATACTGAATTAGATATATGTTCAAAGTTATATGGGACACGGATTATAATGGAGTTCGCCTTACAATGTCATCTAAGGGTGAGGCTCTCAGTGTAGCTCCGCGTCCAGTGTTTTGGGAGGAACTTGACCTATTTGGCCTAAACAATATGGGGTGGATTTACCCCCATGTCGAAGAGCCTTTATTGTGGGCCTGTGACCGTCGCTATTTTTATAAAGGAGATTTCGTTCTTGAAGTAAAGGGAGGTAACGTATTTGACGCACCGACAGTAATACTGCAAGAAGGTTTCGAGTCATTAATATTGAAGCCGGTAGATATGGATCGCCTTCGTTCGCGTAATGAAGATACTATGTTTATTATCGAACATGAGGCGATGGATTTCATAAACCAAACTTACCGTAGGTATAAAAACATAAAGGAAGCTTCTAAAAAGAACCCTGATTTTGATTTTCAAAGTCTTGCCAACAAACTTGAAAAGCAGACAAAAGAGGAACATGTTGTAATAAAAGAGGATTGTGACAGCTTCGATGTGATGCCATTAAGTAAAGCAGAAGAATTGGGGAAAACACCTATTCTCTCGAGTAATACAGATATTTTTGTTGCATCTTTCAGCGGTGGTAAAGATTCGCAAGTAGTTCTTGATCTCGTGTCAAGGGTTATACCTCCAGAAGATTTTGTAGTAATCTACTCTGATACAGGGTACGAATTACCCCCATCTCTCGAATTATATGAGAAGTTAAAACTTTATTATTCTGAACAATATCCAAATCTTAAATTCTATATTGCAAGAAATCATTGTGATGTTTTACATTATTGGGATAAATTAGGTTCACCAAGTCGAATTCAGCGATGGTGTTGTGGTATAATGAAATCCGCTCCACTTAGTAAAGTACTGAAACAAATAACAGGCATGGACAAACAACCGAAAGCCATGCTGTTTGATGGAGTAAGAGCAGAAGAAAGCGTTAGTAGGGCATCAAGAGCAAGAATTGGTAAGAATGTTAAGCATAATAATATGATAAACGTTCGCCCAATCATTGAATGGAATGCTCTTGAAGTATATTTATATTTATTACTGCATAAACTCCCACTTAACCAAGCGTACAGAAAAGGGCTATCACGCGTCGGATGTGTCATTTGTCCGTATTCATCAGGATGGAGTGAAGATTTATGTGGTAAGCTGTATCCAGATACAATAGCACCATTTATCCAAAAACTGCGAGAAAACCTCACACGAGATAAAGTCACAGGAGTTGATAACTATATCAAATTAGGTAAATGGAAGATTCGTGCAGGGGGAAGGTATAATGAAGACAGGGCTTCATTAAATATTATATCTACATCTCCTGTCTTTAAAGCGAATTTAATCGCTCCTAAAGAAAATCTATTTATGTGGATGCGAGTTCTTGGAGATTTCCAACTTTCAAACGATAGTTCTAATAATAGTGGAAACTTAAAATACAAAAACCAGATATACTCCTTCAGTGTTAAGGAGGACATGGAATCTATTTCGCTATCAATAGACAATGTTGACCCCAAAGATGTAGTATTCATCGGTCATCTTAAAAGGGTGTTATATAAGACAACATACTGCGAACATTGCGAGGTGTGTGAAGTTGAATGTCCAAATGGAGCTCTAAGTGTTCTTCCTATCGTAAATGTTGATAAAAATAAATGCGTCCATTGCTTGAAATGCTTAGATTTTCATGACAGGGGATGTTACGTTGCCAAATCAATTAGTACATCAGATTCAAATATATTAAACAACAGAACAATAGTTATGGCTGGAAAATCCAAATCAAATATTGATCGCTATCGAGATGGAATGGGTATGCGATCTCACTGGGTCGAAAAGTATTTTGACAGTTATCAGACTTTTTTTGACAACAATGAACATGGATTAAATCCAAAGTATCAAATACCTCCTTTCATAAATTGGCTTCGCGAATCATATATTCTTAATAATGAGAATAAAGAAATATCAGAAGCTGGATTATACATGGCCAAGGCTTACTCTACTAAGCCCCAGATAATTTGGGAATTAATTTTTATTGGTTTATGTGACAATTCAGATATTTGTGCATGGTATCATAGTAATATCGACTTTGAACATACGTATAGTCGGGAGGAAATGGATATTATTCTACAAGATTCCTACCCAGAATTGAAAGATAGGACTTTACGCAATCCATTTAACTCATTATTGAATACATTCAAGGAAAGTCCTCTAAGTTCAACAATCCCTGTAGGATTACTATCCAAAGATCGCAATAAAGTAACATTAGTTCGTCAACCACATAACGAGATATCGCTTGTTGCGGTTGCATACTCTCTCTTCCGTTATGCAGAGCGCCAAAATCGTTATTCTCTTACTATATCGGAGTTATATGATGAGAATCAAAGAACTGGAATTTACCGACAATTTGGTATAAGCAAAGAAACTTTTCAACGATTACTTTTGTCACTTCAAGAAGAAAGTAACCATGTACTTCGGGCAGAACTTAATATGGGCTTAGACAATATCATTCTCCGTGATGATTTAAACTCTATTGACATTTTAAAGTTAATGCTCTAATCAACAAATAAGAACCTAAAACTTCAAGAGATATGGCAACAAGTTATTCAGACTATATCAAGATGCAGGATTTTCTGCCTGTCTATGATATGACGGACGAAACCCCAAATATGTGGGGTACATTCATACCTACAAAGCAGTTTTGCGACTTATTGCAACGTAGTATTAACGCTATAACTTCAAACGAAGTCGGAAAACGTCGATCAATGTGGGTACGTGGAACTTTCGGAACAGGAAAGAGTCATGCAAGTAGCGTTATTCGGCATCTACTATGTGATCCTTCTGATGAGATCGAATTCTATATACAAAACATACCTAATGAAGCTCTTCGCGCTCAATTGTCAGCAATCCGAAAGCAAAAAAGGTATTTCCCTGTATTGCTGAAAGGTGTGGAAGGAGCCTACAACATTCCACGTTTCTCTCTTTCTCTACAAAGACAGATAAAAAAGACATTACGAGATGCTGGTCATGAAGACATTGTAGTGCGCTCTGATTTTGAGAAAGCGGTACGTTGGGTTGAAGGACACCAAGCTCGTATTCCTGAGTTGATTGAGCTTAGTGACGAATTAGCATCAGAGGCACCTTCATACGATAAGTTATTACAAAAACTGAAGGATAATGACATTGACGTTTTCCTTCACCTTGAAGAAGTTTTGGAGGCTGATGATACCTATTTAGCAAGCGAAAACATTAGTGACTGGCTCGTTGAAATTGAAAAGGAGATAGAAGAGAAAGGCATTGCAGATGGCCTTATTATATTTTGGGATGAGTTTACGTCTGTTGTTGACACTTTGAAGAGTGACAGAATAGATGTACTTCAAACTATTGCTCAAAAGGCCCAATATCACAATCTGTTCCTCTATCTTATTTCACATCGAGTTGAAACAGCTGTAATGGATATTAAGGGCAAAGATATTACCCGAATGGGAGATAGATATGAACTTGTTGATTACAAAATGGATGAAATATCTACCTATTTAATATTGCGACATACTTTCACTATCCCAAAAGAAGCTAAAGAAGCTATTGACTCCTGGGGAATTGCTCAGGGAATAGACGTAACTCTATATAACTATTTGTGTGAAAGTAACTCATCTGAAGAAAGAGATCATATTCAGAACCTATTCCCGTTGCATCCTTATACGGCTTTTCTATGCTCCAAGATGGCCAACATAATGGGTTCAGCTAACCGTAGTGTCCTTAAATTTATGAATGATGAACAATTAGGGTTCAAACAGTTCATAAATGAGCCAGCCAACTATGACCAAAAGATGATGTTGACAGCAGATTGGCTTTGGGATTTCTTCTATTCAGAATTCGAAAATGAACCTCTATGTGCGGCCTTCACAGACAGATACGCTACTCATGTAGCCCGAGTTGAAAAAATGAGCGATGACCATGTACGAGTATTCAAGGTTATTCTTTTGCTTAATGCACTTAGCGTAAAATTTAAGAGTTCACCAGAAAAGTATGCACCCAATGAAAAGAATTTGAAATTTATATTTTCAGGGGATAGATCCTATGGCAAAATGGATAGCATACTGGATTGGCTCGATGAAAGCAAAATTATTCCAAGAGATATATTTGGTGAATTCAAGATTTCCGTATCTTCATATAACCCAGAACAAATTACAAGAGAAAAGACTTCTGTTGCAAGTAAATTTAAGACTGCTGTAGAATATCTTAAATACAATGATAAGTGTAAACAAGAGATTGAAAAAGTATTCCTTGTAGGCGAACGCCTTATGCGCAAGTGTGAGCCACAATTCTATTCTTGTGAAGATACAGAAGCTGTTCTTAGGAGCAAACTCAACAAGTATACGCGCGAAAAGCCTAATTATCTCCATGTCGCTTTGTTCTTTTCCATTACAGATGAATCTCGCGACATCATGGAGAATCGCGTAAAGGCATTCTCAGAAGAATTTGCAGATACCATGTTTATTATTCTATCAGAGGTATTTACTTCTACAGCACAAAATCAATTCATTGATGCTGTTGCACAAGCAAATGTGAGCCAATCAAACTTTAACACTGACGATGCTTCCCAATTTGAGAACATTGCAAAAGAATATGTTAACAAGTGGAAGAACCGTATGAATGGAGGCACATATGCATTGTATTTTAATGGAAAGCGTTACAGTGATGGCATCTTCAGTAACATTTATAACGTTATTAACAAGAAGTTTAGCGCACAAATATTCCATGCGGGGATGGAGAGTGTTAAAGCTCTTCAAACTGAGACCATGACATACTTCGCTAATAAGAACTTCAAAGCGTTATCATTACAGATGTTGCAAAAGCGAACCCGTGATGAACTGCTTAACTTTGGAGGTTCCGTTAGACCAACGAAGCAAATATTCATGGATGGAGAGAATAATCTGGTTAATGATGCCTGTGAATTAACAGATGCAGCAAAAGCGAGCGACACATGGCTCAATAAAGTCTGCAAGGAAGTTGATTTGCTTATAGAAGCAGCAAAGAAAAAGTATGCAGAAAGATTCTCATTAAGTGAAATATTGTTGCCGCTAATGAGACCGCCTTACGGACTGTTTGCAAATCCTGCTAACTATGCAATCCTAGGATATTCACTCCGCAAGCACAAGGATGACTTGTTTAATCCAAGTACGTCACAGCCAGTCGGTGATGAAAAGCTCAATGACATGATAGGTGTTCTCCTTAGTATGTGGGACAATGGTACTAGTGAGCCTAGTAATAAACTCAATTTGCGTTTTGGTTCTGTTGAAGAACGTAATCTGACCAGTATTCTTGGCGAAGTGTTCAACCTCAGCGTTGTCAAAGGAGTTAGTATGAGCGACTTAAAGAGTTTGAACTATGCCAAATGGAGTATAACGGAATTTTGCAAACAAATAGCCAAATATCCTCTTTGGTCACTACTTTACTGTAGCAAGATCCAAAACAAAGAAAACTGTAAAAAAGCACTTAGTGATTTGATTAATCTCTTTAATCAGGATAGTTATCAATTGCCAAAGATAAAGGAGTTACTTCGTGAGATAAAATCTGACCAGATAGATCTTTTTGTTCTTTTCAAGGACTCAGAGAATTATAGGGAAGGTTTTGTCAATTTTATCAATGGAATAAAAGAGGTAGATATTAAGCCTGAGTGGTGGGCTGAGCTTGAAGAAGAAATATCGCATCTGCAATCAGAAATTGCATTCCGTAGAGAAGAAGATGTAAAAGCTGCAGTGATGTCCTTCTATATCAACAAGATTAAACCAGTTGAAACTCCTTCGCCAGTAATCGGAACTGATAATGACAATACTACATCCTCGGGTGTAGCAGAATCTGCTGCAAAACAAGCGGCACCTGATGAAATTAAGAAGGCTAAGAATTTGGTGAAAGAACAGAATATGCCTAGCATGATGTGGAAACAATTCGTGCTGGAGATCATAGAAGAGCATCCTGAAATATCAAAATTCATTTCAACATATCTTGGAAGTTAAATCTCCTGACAGTTATGGATACTTCGGAAAAAATAAAGGTTTTTGGTTCCTTCGAGGAACTTACTCAAGAAATTATTGCTGATAAGGATGCAAACGACATGTTGGCCCAACGTTATGCGATACGCTTTATCATGCTAAACAATTTCAATGAGTTTAAAAAGCTTGCCATGTTTATGGTCAGCATCGGTGTAAAAACTCTTGACCTTGAAACGCTTATCCCTGAAGGAGAAGATGACACATGGATAACGACAGACATGTTGCGAAATGCGATAACATCATGTAAAGATAGGTATACATTTGTCACCCCTTTTTCTGAGATCGTCCGATTCTATGATGAAGACAGTTTTAGAGGATTCTTCAACCAAGTGTTGACCTCAGAAGATACACGTAATCCAAAGAAACGTATATACATCCCTCTTATAGGATTGCAGAATCGTTTCGTCGATTTCTTGAATCATTATGGTCGAATAGAAGAAAGTGCGCCCATATGGCGATATGATGCTGAAGCCCAATCCGTAGAAGTATTCTTCTCTAATTACAAGGACTTTACACTCCCTAACGATTCCCTTCAGTGTCAGCTTGATTCATTTCGTGAGTGGCTTATGTTCTGGAAAAAACAGGCACCTCAGGAGAGGATAGTGTGTACATCTAAACCGATAGCTGCAAAATACAAGTATTCCAAACCTGACAATATTTTCAATTTTACAAAGATTGCAAATGCCTACGAGTTCATGACACAGTTCCTTGAACTACGTTTTCCTTTTAACTATGCTGACGATGACAAGAAGTATTGGGAAGAACTATTGAAACGTCTTGACAAGAATAAACTCGATAGTTTTTCTTTTGAGTCCTTTGTTCGTACTTCTTTTAACAAAGTAAAGTTTGATGCTACAGACATAATCGGTGAATGGCTCAACATTTCAAGTACACCATATGAAAGATGGTTATTAAAAAAGTATGTTCAACATACTGGTTTTACAGAACTATATCCATACTTCGTCTTGTGTATTGATTCGACAACAGACCTCTCCGATGAATTCCAACTTACAGATATGATTGCCACAAGGATTCTATATAGTGACATACCTGACAACAAACGAGAGGTATATGCACCAGAGAGACGCCAAATCATAGTGGAGAATCACTATCTCTTTGAGAAAAAGGTCAATAAAGAGATACAGGCTTGGCTATTCAACATCATAAGGGAAACATACCAACAGCAGAACAATTTAGCCTCTGTTATAGACTTATGTACTGGTGTTTTTGATTTCGAAAAGAAGCTATTAATGGGATGGTCTGTCTTTAATCCTAATAACAAAAAACTCAATGAGGCAATAGACATGCTATACCCAGAATACGCAGCATATCTATCAACCAAGAAGCCAACCTGTTTTAACCCAGAGAATCAGTGGGTTATTGAATATATCAAAGCATATAAAAAGGCTAAGATGGAAGATAAGTACGGCGAAGAGATTCCTGTATTTATCAAGTCAAAGAACCTGTCATCTGAAACCTTCTATAAATGGTATTTTGAGTTTGATAATTCACACGATGTCTTGGCAAAGATGTATAACAATGTGGTATATCGTCCTGACAAGGTTTTTTGGGTTGATGGTCTTGGGATTGAATTTCTGTCTTATGTCATATTTCTGATAGAGAAAGAACATACTAACATGAAAGTTGTTCATTCGCAAATAACACGTTCATATCTGCCATCGTCAACTCATCATAACCGCTTCGAAGGCGAGAACGTGAAGAAATTTGGAGCTCTTGATGAACTAGGGCATGACTCGCATGGTTATAAATACCTTGACACATTGAAAGACGAGTTGGACGTTATCAAAAATATTGTGCATGACATTGTTGCCGCATGTAAAAATGAAAGATGTACCGTAGCCATTGTTTCTGATCACGGGTTGAGTTGTCTTTCTAGGAAAGCACCCTCAAAAAAATACGAGGGAAAGTTTGAGCATGAAGGTAGATATATAAAGACCACAGAAGGGGCTTTATCAGATTCTGATTATATTGTTCATGTTAACGAAGAAGATGGTCAGAAGTATAAAGTAGCTTTGACGCACTCTTCTCTTTCTAAATCACCAACTCATCAGGTTCATGGAGGATGCACACCAGAGGAAGTGCTTGTTCCATTCATCCTTATTTCAAATAAAGAATTAGCTAGTAACGTGAAGTATCAGGTTGTAGTATCTGACGAGGATATTATGTTGTCTAACCCAGTTGTTAATATTACAGTCATTCCACAACCCCAAAGTGTTGCACTCACCTATGATGGTGAAACTTATAATATGGAAAGAATTGGGACGCAATGGAAGACAATATTGAAAAATGTCACAGAAGGAGAACATGTTATCGATATAAAGCCATTTGGTGCAGAGAGTAAAGAAGTTAGAATAAAAATTATCGGTGTTGGTGTTAATTCCGATATTAATGATATGTTTGATATATAATTATTATGAGTGCAATAGGAGATAAAATAAAACAAATTTTTGGAAGTGCTGCTGTATATAAGAATCCTTCTAATTACGAAGTATTTAATGGAAGGAATCTACCTTCTTTCGTAAAAGACTATCTTATTTCAACGCATATAGCAGCTGACGGTTCGTTCAAAAGAGATGCACTCTCACAGTTCTTGGACGCTCACATCCCTAAAGATAATAGTGCAATATTAGCTAGACTTCGTAGAGGGGAAACGCTAACATTACTCACTCGATTTGTTATAACAACAAGTATAGCGCAAAACAAGACCAGTTTTCAGGTACCCGATATGGGTATTAAAGCATCAGATACCCTTATTCCTGACTATCTAATAGAAGAATACCCAGATGATTTGATTGATGGAGAGAAATGGGGTATCATGAAAATTGTGTATATTGCCCCTGTTGATAATGAGAAAGGTCATATAGAGATGGTAAAGTTTAAGCCTTTCCGTCCTATGCAGAAACTTGATATCAACTATATAAGAAGTTGTCGTTCTCAGTTCACACTAGAAGAATGGATAGATGTTCTTATTTCTGCGATGGAATATACTCCATCGGCCTTTGTAAATATGACGCAAAAATTAGAATTTTTAACTCGTTTGCTACCTTTTATTGAGCCAAGGCTTAATTTGATAGAACTTGCTCCCAAAGGAACGGGTAAGAGTTATGTATTTGGTAACTTGTCAAAATTCGTTTGGCTGGTTAGTGGTGGCAAAGTTTCTCGCGCTAAATTAGTATATGATAAGTCTACAAAGGCACCAGGAATAATGCGTTTTTACGATATGGTCGCTTTTGATGAGATTCAAACAATCACATTCTCCGACAATTCAGAAATGCAATCATTCCTTAAGAACTACCTGGAGTATGGAAGGGCTACCATTGATAATTACGAATTTATGTCAGAATGTGGCCTGATGCTTCTTGGTAATATTCTTTTGTCAGAGAATAACGAACCTCTAAGTTATAAATACTTTGCTTCTTTGCCAGAGGTGTTTAAGGAATCGGCTTTACTTGATCGTTTCCATGGTATGATTGAGGGGTGGTTGCTTCCACGAGTCAATGTAGATATGGCTCTTCATGATTGGACTTTGAATGTGGAATTTTTCTCGGAAGTACTTCATCAAATGAGAACAGAATCAGTCTACTCACATATAGTTGATGATCTTGTGGAGGTACCACAGGGAGCTGACATGCGCCATACTAAAGCTGTAAAGCGTATTGCTACTGCGTATTTAAAGCTTTTGTTCCCTCATGTCACAAGTGCCGAACAGATGGATTTAAATGACTTCAATATGCTTTGTCTTCAGCCTGCTATACGGCGGAGGGACATTGTAAGACAACAGTGCAGCAATATTGATGCGGAGACTTCATTCTCAAAGCCGATGCCAAGTTACAAAGTTAAAGGTTTATAATAATGGGCAAGCTCGAAGATTTACATTTGCTTGTTAGGCTTCTCAAAGAATTTGAGTTCCCCGTAAGTCCTATCCTTGAATATGCTATTAAGGCAAAAGAGGAGGAACTGCTATTCACTGATGATGTCGCTACCTGTGTGGAAGAACCAACGAGTATGAGTGAAACGATTACTCTTTCCTCTATAAAAGATGAGTTCACCCATTATTTGTATAAAGCAAAATCCGAGAAAACAGCAAAGAACTATTTGCGCTACATAGAAAAGCCCATCCGCAAGTATATAAAAAAAGAAATCGATGTTAACGCCGATTCGATTTATACATACACGACTTTGGAAGAGGTTAGATCCTGTATTTCCAAATTGAAGGATTGCGACGAATTCATTAGTGACAATCTGCGATGGCACCATGCTTTGACAGCGGCTCTTACATGTTACGTGAATTTTTTAGATAGCAAGAATCAATAATATAGTCCAAAACATATGAATGATATAGATGAACTAACGCATGTACTTGAGGTTCTTAAAAGGTTTGATTTGCCCATCAGCCCGATTCTCGAATATGCCATTAGGGAAAAGATAGAAACATTATCCAGTCCTATAGAATCGCACCCTATAGTTGCTGAACCCGAATCGACCGACGGTAGTGATAATACAAAAGAAAAAGAAGTGCTGTTTGAAAGCAAAAAGAAGATTACAACTATCCGTGTTATTAAACAAGACGGTAGTGTCATCGAACAAAAAAAGGCCGCTCAAACAATGAGTGATGTAATTAGGGAGATTGGAAACGAGAAGGTTTATGACTTGCACATTCCTATGGATGGTATGCACCTTGTAACTAAAGGAGGTAATCCGAACTATCCATCTGCTCAATACGATGTCGGAAATGGCTATTTTGTAAATACTCACAGCAGCACTGTTACCAAAAGAAACCAACTGGAGAAAATATTTTCCAGGCTTAACTTGGCCTGGAAGGTAGAAATTGTAGAATCAATTTGAATAACTATGACACCCGTTGACGAATTAGATCTCCTCTTAAAACTTATAAGGAAATATGATCTTCCTTTAAGCCCTATTCTAGAATATGCAGTAACTGAGAAGAAAGAGGAAAACAGTTCCAATATACCTATTGAAGAAGGTAATGAAGATCCTTCTGGCGCACCTGAATCAATAGAAGAAACAGAAGCTACAACTATTAACGTTTTTGATTTTGACATTCCAGAAAATGCAGATACTACAACACGCAATAAGTACATTCTTCAATTCTGTTATGGTATGCTGTCAGAGTATAAAGATGCTCTTGATGATAGGGAAAGAGATATCTGTTATAAGTTGCTAGTTGAAAACAGGAAAAAGAGAGCGTCGGAAGAATATAGAATAACTGAAGAAAGAGTACGACAAATCTATGTTAAGAGCATAAAGAAGATAAGCGATGCACATAATTCTGCTTTACAAGAGCTTAAAGCATTAAGGCTGGAAAATGAAGAGCTTAAAAGGCGTAACTACCTCCTTGAGAAGGAAATGAAGAACACATCTAACATTGATAAAGTACTTTCAATTCAGGAGCTTGAAAGCGGGCTATGTTATAACGCCAAACGTTTGCTCGCTCTGCCTAACGCAGAGCTTCCATTCTCTAATCGTACTGCGAATATACTAAGGGCAGCTAACGTGGTATACTTCAGGGACATTCCACAGCTAACTCTTGAAGAAGTATATAAATTTAGAAACTGTGGAAGGAAAACGATTACTGAGTTAAGAGAATTCATGTCCAAGTATTCTCTTGATTTTGGAATGACTTATGAAGACATCGTGCTTAGTATGTCAAAATTTGTTGACGGCGATTTTGCCCCCTCACTTTTTGCCTTTAATAATATGCGTAACTGGGTAGAAAAAGAAACTACTTATGATGAAATTGGGCAAAGGGAAGAGATTGAAACGGATGAAGATGCTGATGAAATAGTTGAAGCAAATGAAAATGAGGTTGAACATGTTTTTCTTGATTCAAAAGGCGAAATTGAAGGGACTTCAACGTTGCCCATCTGCTCAGAAAATAGAAGTGGAAAGCCATGGACTTCTGAAGAAGAGAATCAGATAAGCGACTATTACAATAACGGGCATTCATTTTATGCAATAGCGAAAGCCGTTGGTAGAACAGAAGTTGCTGTAATGTCACGTCTTGGCGCGTTAGGACTGATAGAATATTCATACGGTCAGGAATTTAAACCGAAAGAGCAAGAAACATCACTAATTCCTGATGAAAATGAAGAAGCACAAGATTTCAACGGTATGGAACTGGCCGATAGATTCTATTATCCAATACAAGACAATTTGTTTTGGGATGAAGACAGCAAACAAGTATATGAAATTTATCTTGCCGACAATTATGACCTTATCGTCAACCATTTAATATTTGATTTTAACAAGCTTAGCGAAATTGAAGCCCATGTAACAGATATGTCGGAAGATGAAAAAGCAGAAATATTCTCAAACTATTGGTATGATAATCATATTAATATTATAGCTCGAATCAAGCCAAATACGGAAGGTTATGAAGCCTTGAAACTTGATTCTGGCATTGACATTCAAGAGATTGTGTATGAGCCAGGAAAATTTACAAGCATCAAGTACACGGAAGATGATAAAGAAATGTTTATTGACTATAATGGTTCTGTTTTTGATACATTTGAGCAAATTACTGCTACCACGAACACAGAGGTAGCAAAGTATCACAATTTCTTTGATGCTCCCAACTACGTCATTAAAGAGTACATCCGTTTGGGGATGATAGAGATTAAGAGGGTTTACAAAGGATCTATTAAAAAAGTTACAATCTATGCAGACTCAGAACTCGGCCAAGCCATTAAGAATAATAACGAAGAAGTATGGATGCTCGACCTCAATTCTATTATTACAAAAATATCGAAAGATGATGACGACTCTTATCCTTTCAAAGTATACTTTCGCAATGGAGTAAAAATTGAGGGTGGCGGCGATATGGAAACAGTAAAGGTGAAATCATTAGTTCTTCAGGACCAACTTATGGAGCGGATAAGTAAATTGCAATCCAGTCTGAAAAAGAAGAAAGAAAGGGTTCGCTACGAACGTCAATGCAAAGAAATCTTATCATCGTTGTTCTTTTTCGAGAATGATAGTAACAATGATAAAGATTCGAAATCTGATAATCCAAACAATGAATCATGACAAAGATAGAAGAGCTTCATTATATAATTGAACTAATCAAGAAACACGAACTTCCGCTTAGTCCAATCTTAGAGTATGCCATCAAGGAGCGTCAAGAACAGTATATAAAAGCGGAATCGATAAATAATAGTGTTTCGGCATGTGAATCGCATCCAGATTTTACAATTTACAAAGAATTGGAAGATTATGAAAAGGAGTTCGCCTGCTTGTCTGTTGGCATTGTTGGTGGTCGCAAGTTACCACATAAAGCAATACTTCTTATAAGCATCATGCACTTGATTGAAACTGGCGCAATAGAAGAGAATAAGATCCCTCTTGAAAAATTCATCTCTTCCGCTTTTACCTCGACATGGAAGAAGTATTGTGATGGCATAAAAGTTCCATCTGCATGGATTCCTTTCTGGTATATGAAGAGTGAATCATTTTGGCACTTCAAACATAATGGCAGCGAAGATTTGCTACAGGGCCTTTTGCAATTTGCTGGTCATCCTTCAGTTGGCCAGATGCGACCAGTAATCAAATATGCTTATCTTGATAAAGAGCTTTATATGTATCTAGTTAATGCGAAAGCAAGGGAGCGATTGAAAAATGTTTTAGAAGAATCATATTTGTTGCATCGATAAGAATGAAAAATATAATCAACGTCAAAGTAAAAAATACAAGGCGTGATACCTTACGGTGTCAAAAACCGATACAGGCACAAATGCGTCAAAGACTCAACGAGCTGAGAATTCTCGAAGCCGACGAACTCACTGAGACAAAGAGCTACTGGGAAGCAGTACGCGATGGTTTAGACCACACCTCTGCAACCTACAAAAAAGCCGAACTGGCCATCAAGGTCCTGAACAACGAGGAGAAGCGTCGCATGGACCGTGACAAGGCGCAGTACATCAGCGACCAAATGTCTAATCTGGTCAATCTCTCCTCTGATGAATTTGCTGAGGTGAAATGTTACTGGCAGACAATGGTCGAGAATTCTTGTGATATCGATGAATACAAAGATGCCTCGTTTACTTTAGAAAGTATTATTAAACTGGAGTACTTCCGCATCAACAATTTACCCATACCCACTGTTATAGATGACTTCTTTCCAATCTTTGGAGTTACCTTAGGAAAAACGACTGTGGATGAATTCATTGAATTAGGAGGCATTGAATATTTTGACGATGAAATTGGATGGTTTTATTATTATATAAAAAATATCGAATTTATGAGTAATGGAACTTTTTTCTATGCACTCACTTGGGAGAAAGGCTATCTAGATTTCCCAGACTCTTGGAAATCCAAAGGCTTCTCATGGGATAATTCATATGATAAGTGGTTAGATATATTTCAACGTTTAGGGTTTACAATTAGAACAGAACAACAGCCAAGGCAAGAAATTGATGATGGACGCATCTTTCTTTGTGAAAAACTATATGCCTTGTCTATAGATAGAAGACTCTCATTCGATCTTAATTTTAACTATGGGGAAAATGAAGTTCAACGATCATCACCAAATACTTTGTATTCAATGCATGTACATTAATATGAATAGACAAACAAGTGAATAGCCAAAGATGCCTGTCTTAGTATGATGGAACTGCAATATTTGCACTTTGAGAGTTAATTGTTACATTATTCCAATTTAATTTTTATTTTCACACAAAAAACAGAGAATCAGTTTTGTTATGAGACATCGTATAAAAGCTGGTAAGATTGGCTCGTTCACTCCTGAGAAACGAAGGGTTGAAATAGAGCAGCTGGAGGATAGAGAAGTTGCGGAGGACGTAGAAGAAATCTTCGAGGAAGATTCGGAATTCAGCAATGATGACGAAGCCCTAGCGGCAATGGAGTTTTATGACAATCCAGACGAAATGGAATAGAAGCAATGGGTATATAATGACGAAAGAAGAAATAAAACATAGAGATGAGTTGGGCAAGGCATCGCGCATCATATCAGAATTGGGATATGTGCCAGATGAACTTATGTGTAGCGACAAACCTGACATTTGCTTGCCGTCGAAAGATGACAGGCAGATTGGCATTGAGGTGGTCACCTATAGTACCCATCGCTATGAAAAATCAGAGAATGCTCTATACAAGATATTCAATGAATATATAGAAGAAAGGCTGGATAAGTATTCTGATAAAAGGTACGAGATAGGCGTGCTGTTTATGAATCTGAGCGTACCAATTGACATTAACTATAAGAAGGTAAAAGAGCAGATCTACAGAGAGATTGACAATCTAGTGCTCCCCAACCAACCACAGATGGAGCGTCAGTATATTGCAGATATAACATGGATGGAGAATCCTAGCGTAGAGCATTCATTTATTACATGCGACTCTTTTGTAGTTTATGATGAGTTGGATGAACGGACGTTATTGGATTGTATCAGAGGAAAAGAACAAAAGCTGAAAGGCTATAAGGCAATGTCTGAAAACGCGTCTATACGGGAGTATTACCTTTTGGTATTCTTCCCCATAAACGAACATGCTGACTTAAGGGGCTATACATTGCCAGAATTCAAGACAGATTATGACCGTATCTATCTTGTAGATCCTTTCTATACTAATCGAATCAAGTGATGAAGATAAAAAAGATATGAAGACTTACATTTTATTTTGGAATCCTGCAATCTCCAGCTATAAATTGGATGACTTCCAGGAGAAATTGGGAGAATTGGAATATAACGACCTGAATTGGAGTGTTTGGGAGCATGATAAAGCCAGTTGCGGCGACCGTTTCTATATGGTTCGCTGTGGCGAAGGAAAAACTGGTATCTGCATGAGCGGGTATTTTGCTTCTGACCCCTATAAGGGTGAGGACTGGTCTGGTAAAGGCAAGGAAACCTATTATGTTGACTTAGATCCTGATGTAATGATCCACCCTGATTATCGAGCCATATTGACAACAGAAGAACTGAGCCGTGTCATTCCTGATTTCGACTGGACTGGTGGACATTCAGGCAGGCTGTTAGAAGCTAGCTTCGCTGAACAGCTAGAGGATTTATGGAAGAAGTTTTTGGCTGCTAACGAGGATATTTTTACTGTTCGGGCTATCAAAGATGATATTGACCAGACATATTACACATCCAAGAATGATAAAAAACAGATTCTCTATTTATCCCTTAGCGATGA